>ERZ1673736.91-NODE-91-length-138767-cov-10.149093_pt1 | contig 138767 bp, 128 predicted proteins | sample MGYA00580212_ERZ1673736 | MGnify/ENA primary metagenome ERZ1673736 (study PRJEB41218, sample SAMN15661752) | gut metagenome | host: Homo sapiens | place: Canada: London | collected 2015-08-20/2019-03-30 | study: EMG produced TPA metagenomics assembly of...
TCTTGTCGAGGTTGATTTCCATACCGCCCTCTACATTGGCGAAGCACATTTCGAGTAAGGTAGTAATCAGACCACCGGCAGAAATATCGTGCCCGGCAAGAATCAGTCCTTTGTTCACCAGTTCCTGAACGGCAAGGAAAGCATCGCGGAAATATTCGGCATCTTGTACAGTGGGTACTTCGTCGCCAATCTTGCCCAATGATTGCGCAAAGGCAGAGCCACCCAGTTTCAATGTATCAAAACTGAAGTCGATATGATAAATCGTTGTCTTTTCGTTGTTGACAAGTACGGGAGAAACCACTTTCTTCACATCAGAAACTTCACCGCCTGCGGAAACGATTACGGTTCCCGGAGAGATTACTTTGCTACCGTCGGGATACTTCTGAGTCATGGACAGGGAGTCTTTTCCGGTAGGCACATTGATTTGCAGTGCACAGCAGAAGTCGCTCAATGCTTTTACAGCGGTGTAGAGACGTGCATCTTCACCTTCCTGTGAGCGGCAAGGCCACATCCAGTTGGCGGAGAGGGAGATGCTGTCCATTCCTTCAGCCATCGGAGCCCATACCAGGTTGGTCAGTGCTTCGCTGACGGAAAGTACTGAACCTGCTGCCGGATCTGCCAGTGCAGCTTGCGGAGCATGTCCCAGTGAAGTGGCGATACCTTTCTCACCACGATAGTCGAGAGCAACTACGCCACAGTCACTTAGCGGTAATTGCAATTCACCCTGACATTGTTGGCGGGCAATCTTGCCGGTTACCGAGCGGTCTACCTTATTGGTCAACCAGTCTTTGCAGGCAACAGCTTCCAACTGCAATACATTCGTCAGATATTCGTGCAACTTGGATTGTTCGTATTTAGGCATTTCGTAGTGGCGTTCCACGGTTTTGTCCACCATGTAAGTTTTGGGAGACGAGCCGAACATCTGTTCTACGGCAAGATCAAACGGACGTACACCGTCAGCTTGTTGGAAAGCGAAGCGATGGTCACCGGTCGTTTCACCTACCACATACATTGGGGCACGCTCACGTTCAGCCACTTTACGTACATGCTCGATAGCTTCTTCTTCAATCAGCAATCCCATACGTTCCTGGCTTTCGTTGGCGATAATTTCTTTGGCAGACAAGGTTTTGTCACCTACGGGCAATTTACTCATGTCTATCACGCCACCACATTCTTCCACCAATTCGGAGAGACAGTTTACGTGTCCGGCTGAACCATGGTCGTGGATGGATACCACCGGATTGTTGTCTTCTTCGCAGAGGGCACGTACCACGTTGTAGGCACGTTTCTGCATTTCTGCATTGGCGCGTTGTACGGCGTTCAACTCAATACCGCTGCTGTAGCGTCCGGTGTCTACTGAAGATACGGAACCGCCACCCAAGCCGATACGGTAATTATCACCACCAATCACGACTACTTTGTTACCGGCTTCGGGAGCACCTTTCAGGCAGTCACGTTTCGTACCGTAACCGACACCGCCGGCAAGCATGATTACTTTGTCGTAACCGTAAACTTCGTCGTTTTCCTTATGTTCGAAAGTCAGTACAGAACCACAGATCAGCGGTTGGCCGAACTTGTTACCGAAGTCACTGGCACCATTGGATGCTTTGATCAGAATCTGTTCGGGAGTCTGATACAGCCATTGGCGTACAGGAAGGATTTCTTCCCAGGGACGATCTTCGTCTGTACGGGGATATGAAGTCATGTAAACGGCAGTTCCGGCAATTGGCCAGGAACCTTTACCACCGCCCATACGGTCACGAATCTCTCCACCTGTACCGGTAGATGCACCGTTGAACGGTTCTACGGTAGTCGGGAAGTTGTGTGTTTCAGCCTTCAGTGAGATAACACTCTTGATATCTTTCACCTGGAAATAGTCGGGTTTTGAGTGGTCTGCCGGAGCAAACTGTTCAATTACCGGACCTTCGGCAAAGGCTACATTATCTTTATAAGCTGAAATGATTTTATTCGGATTTTCCTGTGTAGTCTTCTTAATCATTTGGAAGAGGGAAGACTCTTGTTCTACACCGTCGATGATGAATGTCCCGCCGAAGATTTTGTGGCGGCAGTGTTCGGAATTGATCTGGGCGAAACCGAATACTTCGGAGTCGGTCAGTTTACGTCCAAGGTCTTGTTCTACTTTCTTGAGGTAGTCCATCTCTTCTTTAGAGAGTGCCAGACCTTCTTTTTCGTTGTAAGCTTCCAGGTCTTCGATATGGGCGATCGGTTCCGGCTTACGGTTGGTGGTGAATACTTCCTGATCCAGTCCCTTGTACATGCGTTGCAACATCGGGTCGCGGTCAGCGTTTTCGTCCTTTACGGGGAAATACTCTTCGATGCGTGAGATACCGCTCAAACCCATATTCTGGGTGATTTCCACAGCATTTGTACTCCAAGGAGTAATCATTTCGCGGCGCGGACCAACGAAATGTCCTTTCAGGTTTTCTTCACTTTCGGGGGCGGCTTCTCCAAAAAGCCAGCAGAGTTTGTCGCTTTCTGCCTGGGTGAGTGCGTGGTCACATTCTACGGCCATCACGCTCTTGGATGGGGTTCTGAAAAAAAGAATCATACTGATATTTTTGATTTTTCGTTCTTTGGCGCAAAGATACATAAAATCGTTGGTGCAGAGAAAGAAAAGGAATAAAAAATAGAAGGGTGTCAAAAGTAAAGTATTGAGTGTTTTATGATAATCGGTCGAAAAAACGTTAACACAATTGGTTCGTCTCATAAAAAAGTACGATATTTGCAGCCATGATTGAGATAAGGACCATATTCGATATATTATGGAAGGGTTTTATTATTGGGGTAGTTGTGTCTGCGCCATTAGGACCCGTGGGTGTATTGTGCATCCAGCGTACGTTGAATAAGGGGCGTTGGTATGGTTTCATAACAGGACTGGGAGCCTCGTTGAGTGACATTGCTTACGCCTTGCTGACAGGGTACGGAATGAGTTTCGTATTCGATTACGTAAATAAAAATATCTTTTATTTGCAGTTGTTCGGAAGCATCATGCTGTTAGCGTTTGGCATTTATACGTTTCGTAGTAATCCCGTCCAGTCCATCCGTCCCGTCTCAACCAACAAAGGCTCTTATTTTCATAACTTCATTACCGCCTTTGCCGTCACATTATCCAATCCACTTATTATATTCCTCTTTATCGGCCTCTTTGCACGCTTTGCCTTCGTCAGTGAGGGGGTATTGGTGTTTGAAGCGGTCACCGGATACCTGGCTATTGCGCTGGGGGCGTTGGCGTGGTGGTTTGGCATTACTTACTTTGTAAATAAAGTCCGTACGCAATTCAACCTGCGCGGCATCTGGATATTGAATCGTATCATCGGAGGCATTGTCATTGTCGTGTCTGTGTTTGGGTTGGTATTTACGTTGATGGGCGAGTCACTTTACTGAGCAGAAACATAGAATCATGAAGATAGCGCAACAACTGAAAGCGAAAAATATCGCGGAATACCTTATATATATGTGGCAAGTGGAAGATTTGATACGTGCCAATGAGTGTGATATCGATAAGATCCGCGAAAACATTATCTCCCGTTATCCGGAAGAAGAACATCCGGCACTCGAAGAATGGTATGGTAATCTGGTAGACATGATGCGTGCAGAAGGAGTGAAGGAAAAGGGACATCTGCAAATCAATCGTAATGTAATAGTGAATTTGACGGAATTGCACGTAGAACTGCTGGCATCACCGAAATATCCTTATTATAGTGCGGCTTATTTCAAAGCATTGCCTTTCATCGTAGAACTTCGTCAGAAGAGTGGGAAGCAGGAGGAACCGGAACTGGAAACCTGTTTTGAGGCTTTGTATGGTGTTTTATTGCTGCGTTTGCAGAAGAAAGAAATCACGGAGGGAACCGCAAAGGCAATAGAGGCCATCAGCAGTTTCATTTCTTTGCTTGCCAATTATTACGAAAAGGACAAGAAGGGAGAACTGAAACTGGATGAGTAACAGAGACAGCTTTCAAAGATAGTAAATTGTAAATAATAGATAAAGCATGAGAGTATTAGTAACCGGAGCCAACGGACAACTTGGCAACGAGATGCAAGTTCTTGCAAAAGAGAATCCGCAACACACTTATTTTTTTACTGATGTACAGGAATTGGATATCTGTGACGAACAAGCTGTACAGGCTTGCATTGCAGAGAATCAGATTGATGTTGTAGTGAATTGTGCTGCTTACACAGCAGTTGACAAAGCGGAAGATAATGAAGAATTGTGCCGCAAACTGAATCAGGAAGCTCCGGGAATACTGGCACGTGCTGCTCAGGCCCATGGTGCTGCTATGATACAGGTTTCTACGGATTATGTTTTTGATGGAACAGCGCATATACCTTATAAAGAAGATTGCGAACCCTGTCCTAATTCTGTTTACGGCTTTACCAAGCTGGGTGGAGAAAAGGAGGTTATGCAGAATTGTGAGAAAGCGATGGTAATTCGTACAGCATGGTTATACTCTATTTATGGAAATAACTTTGTGAAAACGATGATTCGTCTGGGACGTGAGCGTGAGTCTTTAGGTGTGGTTTTTGATCAGATTGGTACGCCGACGTATGCAAATGATCTGGCACAAGCTATCTATACTGCCATTAATCAGGGTATTGTACCGGGTATTTATCATTTCAGTGATGAAGGCGTATGTTCATGGTATGATTTTACGGTGGCTATACATCGCATTGCGGATATCACGACATGCAAGGTGAGTCCCTTACATACGGATGAGTATCCGGCAAAGGCACCACGTCCGCATTATTCCGTATTGGATAAGACGAAGATTAAAAAGACTTTCGGCATTGAAGTACCTCATTGGGAAGAGAGTCTGAAAGTATGTATTGAAAAACTGAATGCCCAATAATAATATTATACCAAATTTTATATATGGCCAATAATAACGAAATTGAGAGGAGAAGAACCTTTGCGATTATCGCGCATCCGGATGCCGGTAAAACATCTTTGACTGAAAAGCTATTGCTTTTTGGTGGACAGATCCAAGTGGCAGGTGCTGTAAAGAGCAATAAGATAAAGAAAACCGCTACATCGGACTGGATGGATATAGAGAAGCAACGTGGTATCTCTGTAACCACCTCTGTGATGGAGTTCGACTATAAAGAGTATAAGATTAATATCCTCGATACTCCCGGTCACCAGGATTTCGCTGAAGACACATATCGTACGTTGACTGCTGTAGATAGCGTTATCATCGTTGTAGATGGTGCCAAAGGTGTGGAAACACAGACGCGTAAGTTGATGGAAGTGTGCCGTATGCGTAATACGCCGGTCATTATATTCATCAATAAGATGGACCGTGAGGCCAAAGATCCTTTCGATTTGTTGGATGAGCTGGAAGAAGAACTTGCTATTCATGTACGTCCGTTGACCTGGCCTATCGAAAGTGGTATCCGTTTCAAGGGTGTTTATAACATCTATGAAAGCAATCTGAATCTTTTCCAGCCTTCCAAGCAAGTGGTGACGGAAAAGGTGGAGGTAGATATCAATACCGAAGAACTGGATAAGCAAATTGGTGCGCAATTGGCTGATAAGTTGCGTGGTGAGTTGGAATTGATAGATGGAGTTTATCCTGAATTTGATAAAGAAGAATATCTGAAGGGCGAACTGGCACCTGTATTTTTTGGTTCAGCTCTGAATAACTTTGGTGTGCAAGAGTTGCTGGATTGCTTTGTAGAGATAGCTCCAAGCCCTCGTCCTGTACAGGCGGAAGAACGTGAAGTGGAACCGGAAGAGCCTAAATTCACCGGATTTGTCTTTAAGATTACGGCGAATATCGACCCGAATCATCGTTCTTGTATCGCATTCTGTAAGATTTGCTCAGGTAAATTTACACGTAATGCTCCATACCTGCATGTGCGTCATGGAAAGACGATGCGTTTTTCTTCGCCCACACAGTTCATGGCACAGCGTAAGACGACTGTTGACGAGGCTTGGGCGGGTGATATCATCGGTTTGCCGGACAATGGTTCTTTTAAGATCGGTGATACGCTGACAGAAGGAGAAATGCTTCATTTCCGTGGTCTGCCGAGTTTCTCACCGGAGATGTTCAAGTATATCGAGAATGCCGACCCGATGAAACAGAAACAGCTTGCCAAAGGTATCGACCAGTTGATGGACGAAGGTGTGGCACAGTTGTTTGTCAACCAGTTCAACGGCCGGAAGATTATCGGTACGGTAGGGCAGTTGCAGTTTGAGGTTATCCAGTATCGCCTGGAGAATGAATATAGTGCGAAGTGCCGTTGGGAGCCGTTGAGCCTTTATAAGGCTTGCTGGATAGAGAGCGATAATCTTGAAGAACTGGAAGCATTCAAGAAGCGTAAGTATCAGTATATGGCGAAAGACCGTGAGGGGAGGGATGTCTTCTTGGCGGATAGCGGATATGTTCTGCAAATGGCTCAGATGGACTTCAAGAATATAAAATTCCACTTTACAAGCGAGTTCTGATTCGTATTCTGAATTGGGATTGAGAGATACAGGGATGCAAAGGGTAGAAACTTTGTATCCCTATATTTTTTTGTATATACTGTAAGTCTTCCCTCCCTTTTATAGACATCCTTGCATACTTTTTAATGAATGACTGACTGGAGTGGTTCGTTTATTAATAAGTACCTTTGCCGTAATAAAGTAAGGAGATTCCACGCATCAGGAAATAAGATTTTATATAAGGTATGAACTTCTTGCAAATGTTGAGAACTATCCGGAAGAGGGGGAGCCGTATTGTGGCATGCGGAGATGAGATGGGAAGTTGTTTCAGCCGTAATCGTGGAATTAGAGAAAGTCTGAAAGAACTGAAGCCTGAAAGTTCTTTATTATACTTTGATTCGTTATCCGAATACTTGTTTCAATGAACTGGATTAAGATATATTGGTAATCAGTTCTATGGTAGGCGTTAATATCTTTATGGTTTCCATGCAATCCCTCCGCTTGAAGGGAGAACATGGAAACTTTCGTTTTAGCATCTTTTAGTGTTATTTTTCTATTTTATTTCATTGATAATCCGTAATTTCGGACGATTTTTTGTAAAACAGACCGAATAACTAATAATTTATAATATGGAAAATCTCAACACAGCGCTTTTGCTGATGGTGGTAGGTATGACGACAGTGTTCGCTATCCTGCTGATTGTAATCTACTTAGGTAAAGGACTTATTCTTCTGGTAAACAAGTACGCCCCTGAAGAGGTGGTGCCGGATAAGAAAGGTGCGCAAGGTCCTGCCGCAATTCCCGGAAACATTTTGGCTGCTATTAGTGCCGCTGTAACAGTGGTGACACAAGGCAAGGGTAAAGTGGCCAAGGTCGAGAAAATAAAATGATAATCTTTAATAAAAAACACACACCTATTTATTTAGTATGAAAAAGGAAATTAAGTTCAGCCTGGTTTTCAGGGACATGTGGCAGAGTGCCGGAAAATATGTGCCCCGCGTAGACCAGCTGGTAAAGGTTGCTCCAGCTATTGTTGAAATGGGCTGTTTTGCCCGCGTAGAAACCAATGGCGGAGGTTTTGAACAGGTAAATCTATTGTTTGGTGAAAATCCTAATAAAGCTGTACGTGCATGGACGAAGCCGTTTCACGAGGCTGGTATACAAACTCACATGTTGGACCGTGCACTGAACGGTCTTCGCATGAGCCCCGTACCTGCCGATGTGCGTAAGCTGTTTTATAAAGTGAAGAAAGTGCAGGGAACGGATATTACACGTACGTTCTGCGGACTGAACGATACCCGTAACATTATTCCTTCCATCGCTTACGCTAAAGAAGCCGGAATGATTTCCCAGTGTTCGCTCTGTATCACCCATTCGCCTATCCATACAGTAGAATATTACACCAATATGGCGTTAGAGCTCATCAAGGCAGGTGCTGATGAAATCTGTATCAAGGATATGGCAGGTATCGGACGTCCGGTATCATTGGGCAAGATCGTAGCAAATATCAAGGCTGCACATCCTGAAATTCCTATTCAATATCATAGTCATGCAGGTCCCGGTTTCAATATGGCAAGTATCCTCGAAGTTTGCGAGGCTGGTTGCGATTATATTGACGTGGGTATGGAACCGTTGTCATGGGGTACGGGACACGCTGACTTGCTGAGTGTGCAGGCTATGCTGAAAGATGCAGGTTTCCAGGTTCCTGAGGTGAATATGGAAGCATACATGAAAGTGCGTGCATTGATTCAGGAATTTATGGACGACTTCCTCGGTTTGTACATCAGTCCGAAGAACCGCTTGATGAACTCTTTGTTGATCGGTCCGGGACTTCCGGGGGGTATGATGGGTAGCTTGATGGCTGACTTGGAGTCCAATCTGGAATCTATCAATAAATATAAGGCGAAACGTAACTTGCCGTTTATGACGCAGGATCAGTTGCTTATCAAGCTGTTCAATGAAGTGGCTTATGTATGGCCGCGTGTAGGTTATCCTCCGTTGGTAACTCCGTTCAGTCAGTATGTTAAGAATCTGGCGATGATGAACGTGATTGCTATGGAAAAAGGTAAGGAACGTTGGGGTATGATTGCTGATGATATCTGGGATATGCTGTTAGGTAAAGCTGGTAAATTGCCGGGTACGCTGGCTCCCGAAATCATTGAGAAAGCCGAACGTGAAGGCCGTAAGTTCTTTACCGGAAACCCGCAGGATAATTATCCGGATGCGCTCGATAAGTATCGCAAGATGATGAAAGAGAACAAATGGGATTTGGGCGAAGATGATGAAGAACTCTTCGAATATGCCATGCATCCGGCACAATACGAAGCATACAAGAGTGGCAAGGCGAAAGAAGACTTCCTGGCAGACGTGGAAAAACGAAAGGCGGAACTTAATAAGTCTCCGTTGGACGACGCCAAACCGAAAACACTTACCGTTCAGGTAGATGGACAGGCTTATCGCGTAACGGTAGCTTACGGTGATATTGATTTGCCGGCAGATGCTACAGCGAAAGTGGAAGCTCCTGTAGGCGAAGGCCAGGATGTGGTTGCTCCGTTGGAAGGTAAATTCTTCCTGACGAAGAATGCACAGGAAACTCCGTTGAAGGTGGGCGACAAGGTGAAGAAAGGCGACTTGCTTTGCTACATCGAAGCTATGAAGACGTATAACGCCATCCGTGCCGATTTCGACGGAACAGTTACTGCTATTTGTGCTACTCCGGGCGATACCATTTCAGAAGATGATGTATTAATGAAGATAGGATAACGCAGCATGGAAGATATATTTGGAAGACTCTACGGTATGACGGCCTTCAGCAATATCATTGAAGACCCGTCGTTTCTGGTGATGTATGCCATTGCTTTCATCCTGCTGTATCTGGGTATCAAGAAGCATTACGAACCGTTATTGCTGGTACCTATCGCTTTCGGTGTGCTCATCGCCAACTTTCCCGGTGGCGAAATGGGTGTCATCCAGGCGGATGAAAACGGAATGGTAATGGTAAATGGGGTGTTGAAGAGCATCTGGGAAATGCCGTTGCATGAAATTGCACACGACTTGGGATTGATGAACTTTATCTACTATATGTTGATTAAGACAGGTTTCCTGCCACCCATCATCTTTATGGGTGTGGGTGCACTGACGGACTTTGGACCGATGCTCCGTAATTTGCATCTTTCCATCTTCGGGGCGGCAGCGCAGTTGGGCATCTTTACAGTACTGTTGTGCGCAGTGATGATTGGTTTTACACCGCAGGAAGCAGGTGCTCTCGGTATCATTGGTGGTGCTGACGGCCCGACTGCAATTTTTACGACTATCAAGTTGGCTCCGCATTTGTTGGGTCCGATTGCTATTGCCGCCTATTCTTACATGGCGTTGGTTCCGGTGATTATTCCGTTGGTAGTGAAGTTGTTCTGCTCTAAGAAGGAGTTGATGATCAATATGAAGGAGCAAGAGAAACTCTATCCTTCGAAGACGGAAATCAAGAATCTGCGTGTACTGAAAATCATTTTCCCGATAGCAGTGACTACGGTTGTCGCTCTCTTTGTACCGACGGCAGTGCCTTTGATTGGTATGTTGATGTTCGGTAACCTGATTAAGGAAATCGGTGCGGACACCAGCCGTTTGTTTGATGCAGCTGCCAATAGCATTATGAATGCGGCGACGATTTTCTTAGGATTGAGTGTAGGCGCAACTATGACAAGCGAAGCGTTCCTGAACTGGACAACCATTGGTATTGTTATAGGTGGTTTCCTTGCATTTGCACTTTCCATTACGGGTGGTATCTTCTTTGTGAAGCTGTTCAATCTGTTCAGTAAGAAGAAAATAAATCCGCTGATTGGTGCAACAGGACTGAGTGCTGTGCCTATGGCAAGCCGCGTATGCAATGAGATTGCTACGAAGTATGATCCGAAGAACCATGTGCTGAATTACTGTATGTCCAGTAATATCTCCGGTGTTATCGGTTCGGCGGTAGCTGCGGGTGTATTGATCTCATTCTTGGGATAAGGAGAATAGATACGCGGACGACGCGGATTGAGGCGGACGAACGCGGACTTTTTAGGCGCGGATTACGCGGATTACACGGATTCTTTCATTACAATAAAGAAATAAATCTGTGTAATCCGCGTAATCCGCGCCTGAATCTTTATTCACTAATCACTTTCCTGTATTCTGCCACTGCCATTTTCTCTGCCAGATATGCATTAATCAGGTTCGTATGAGCCTGTGTCCACGACAATTGTGCGGACAATACATCTGCCATACTGGACTTCCCTTCATTATAAGAGAAAGTGACAAGGTCCAGGTTCTCTTCGGCAAGATCCATATTTTCCTTTGCTGTCTTTACTTGTTGCTCCGTTTCCGTCAGTTTTGTAGTGGCGGCGGAGAGTTCCTCAAGAATATTATCAGTGATATAACTTTGTTGCAGCTTCTGGATACCAATGAATGCTTTCTGTTGCCGGTTTGTCTTGAAACGCGCCCCCCAACGGAAGATGGGGATACTGACGTTTACTCCGGCTACAGGCGTATGGGGAATTTCCTGTCCCATGTACGTGATACCGGTATCCCAACCTGTGGCAAGGAACATGCTTACCTGAGGATTGTACTTGCTGAGGGCGGCATGGCGTTGTGCTTCACTTCGGGCTATGTTTACCGTTGTGCTGGCATAATCGGCTCGGCGTGGAAGTACATCGTCAAGTCCAAGAATGTCGACGGGTTCACTGGCTATACTGATTTCACTTAGGCTATCTACAGGGGTATTGGGTGCTACTCCCATCAGAATGTTCAGTTGTTGCAGAGCAAGGGTATAGTTCTGGCGGGCCTTGATATACTGCAATTCAGCTTCTTTCTGGCGGGTGGAAATCATCAGCAGGTCTGTACGACTGATAGCGCCATCGTTGAAACGATCCTGAATAATATCGTGCTGCTTCTTTATGATATCCTGAAATGTAGCAGCAGCCTCAAGACTGGCATAGGCGGCTGAAGCATTCCAATAAACGGCATCGCTTTGATAATGAATTTGATCGAGAGTCAGTTCTGTGGTAAGTTGGCTTAACTCTTCGTCAGCCTGCGTCATACGTTTCTGGGCTATCAGAGAACCACCGGTATAGAGGGGTTGTGCCAAAGTTGCGAGTGCCTGATAGGTGTAGGGGCGGTATTCACCTTTCGGACTGTTCCACTTATCCAGGTGGTTGAGGTTGGCGGTACCTTCGGCTGTGATGTCTATTTGTGGCAGGAAGCCGGTATTTGCTATTTTTCGCGCTTCAGTGCTTGCCATGGTTTTCAGGCGCTGCTGTTTCAGCACTTGGCTGTAGGCTTCTACTTTGTCACGATATGCTTCGCGGCTTAAGTACTGCTGGGCTCCGGATTTCAGTCCGAAGCTGCAAAGTAATGTAAGTATGGTTATTATCTTTTTCATAATTATCTCTTTATTTCTTATTTAAGCGAATAGTTAAGAGTATCCGGAGTTTATCCTTTGATCTTATGTATCGCGCAATATGCCACCGGAAGCACGAACAGCGTCAATGCTGAGGCTACCAGCAGACCACCCATGATGGTTGCCGCCATACCACCGAACATAGCGTCGAATAGCAACGGCAACATACCCAGAATCGTAGTTCCGGACGCCATGGCTACAGGTATGATACGGCTGGTTGTAGCACTGATTACGGCATTTAGGGGGGCTTTTCCGGAAGCCGCTTCTATATCGATCTGGTCTACCAATACAATTGCATTTTTGATATTCATACCAATCAATCCCAGTAGACCGAGAACAGAGAAAAAGTCGAATGATTTACCAAGCAAGATTAATCCCAGTACGATTCCGATAAAGATAAGCGGCAACATCAATAGGATGACAATTGGCTTGCGGTAGGTCTTGAACAGGAACAACAGGGTAATAAACATTAAGAAAAACGTTAGTGGCATGTTAGCTGCCAATGCTGCATTACTTTCTGCCTGACTTTCCTGTTCACCAAAATACTTCATGGTATATCCTTCCGGTACCTGAATTTCTTCTTGTACTTCTTTCCATATCTTATTGAATGCTGCTATGGCATTTACTCCCCGGCGTGGATCGGCTTGCGCCATCATTACCATCTGACGGTTATAGTCTTTTACATTCGAGAACTTATATTGGAAATCAAATTCACTGACTACTTGTTCCAGGGTAGTGGTTTCCTGTGTTGTACCGAATACGGGTAGTGTACGCAGGTCGTTGATGCGGAAAGAATCGACTGTGTTATCCTTTAGCAGGATGGGCAGCACCTGATCGCCTTCACGATATTCACCTAATGTCATACCGCTTGTACCGATCTGAATGCTCTGTGCCATACTTTGCCGGGAGACACCTAACGGTTGGGCACGTTCCGGACTGTAAACAGGTTTCCATACTGGAATCTTATTCCCCCATGAATTTCGTACGTTGATGAGATCATCATCCCGATGCATGATTTCCAGGACTTTGTTGGTCAGCATCACCAGTGAATCGACATTATTACCGATAAAGCCGATTTCAATGGCGGCGTCTACCGCAGGCGATAGCTTAAACAAAGTGGTACGGGTGATGGCATTCGGATAGTTTGCCTTCATATACTGGTCGAAGTTCTCTTCGTATTCCTTTGTATATTTACTGTCGGTCAGTTCGATAAGTATATTAGCAAAGTTGGGTTTAGGACCGACGGAAGTAGATGCCAGATAGTAACGTAACGGCGTACTTCCGAATGTGGTGGATATTCGTTTCACTTCCGGTTGTTGCAGGAGGTGCGCTTCTACCTTTTTCATTTCCTTTTCCACGTCACGGATGCTGTAACCGTCCGGATAGAATATATCGGCACGGAAATAGGGCTTGTCCAGTGAGGGGAAGAAGTTTTGCGGCATCATTCCCATGATGACCAGTGAGATGATAAACAGGACTACCATACTACCCAGTGTAAGAGTCTTCTTCTTGATAAGTACTCCGAGGATAGAGGCGAACTTGTGATAGAAAGGTTTATCATACGGGTCTTTATTGGTATCGCCGGATTTGGCTTTCAGAATAAAGTTACCGAAAGTGGTGGTTTGTGTGAGTGCCAGTATCCAGCTTAATCCCAAAGAAATGGCAAGTACGACAAACAGGGGTTTCACGATTTCCGCTACGGCAGAAGGGGCGAGGTACAACGGCAGGAATGAACAAATGGCGATGAACGTAGCGCCAAGTAATCCCCATTGCGGTCCGGTAGCTCCATCTATCAGTGCTTTTCGCCGGTCTATACCTCGGGCAATGGCTATTTGTGCATTGTCTGTCACTACGATAGCATTATCCACCAGCATACCCATGGCAATGATGAAACCTGCCAGTGAAGTACGGTTCAATCCTACTCCCATGAAAGACATAATGAGCAGCGTACCGCCAATGGTGAATATCAACGAACTGCCGATAAGTATACCTGCACGCAGCCCCATCACCAGCATGATGATAACAATTACAATGAGTAGGGATTCTATCAGGTTAATGATGAAACCATTATTTGCTTCTTGAGCTATGACATTTTCCGGATACAGACTTTCCAATTCCAACCCTACCGGAATAAGGGGAAGAAGTTCAGCCAGTTTCTGATCTACCAGTTCTCCGGTTTTTACTACATCTTTTGTCGGGTCGGTGGAAACGCCGATACCTATGGCACGCTTCCCGTTGACGTGCATGATGTTGCCGGGAGGATCCATATATCCTTTTTCAATGGCGGCAATATCGCCCAGTTTCACCTGTCCGCCCGGAGTGGTAATCACTTGGTTCCGGATGTCATTAACGGTAGTATAGGTTCCGTTGGCTACAATGCGCAGTTGTTGTTCACCGGCATTGATTTCACCTGTATTGATAATCTGGTTTTGCGATTGTAACAGGCTTGCTACTTGTTTCGGATCTATACCCATACCGGCCAGTTTATTGACGGATATATATACATTCACCACCTCGGTTTGTGTACCGAACAAGGCTACTTTCATTACCCCGTCAGCAGTGATAACCTGGGTTTTGATACGTTCTGCCCAGTTGCGCATTTCTTCGTAAGAGAAACCGTCATCGCCTACCAAGCCATAGTATATACCGAATACATCGCCGAAATCGTCCGATACCGTGGGAACGGAAGCACCGGCGGGTAGTTGCGGTTGTATGTTGAGCACCTTGCGGCGCAGTTCATCCCACTTTTGCGGAATGGATTCTGCGGAAAGGGAAGGTTGAAGCTCGAATGTTATCTTGGATAGTCCGTACATGGACTCCGACTTAATTTTATATACACCACTCATCGACTGTATCTCGCGGGAGATCGGTTCGGTGATCAGTCGTTCTACTTCTGCTGGTTCTGCCCCCGGGTAGCGGGTCATTATGACCGCTGACTTGATGACAAAGGGTGCATCCTCTTTCTTTCCCAACCGGTCGAATGATAGTATACCGCCGATTAGCAACACAGCCAGGAAGAAATAAACAATCTTGGTGTTGTCTAATGCATATTTAGCTAAATTCATATGATTTATATTTATGTTTTAGATTCTATAAATGATAATTTAGCGGTGGGATATGTGGAGTAACTTCATTCCCCTCCTCCCGGGAGGAGGAGAATGAAGATACTACTGTCAATCAACTGCCACTGGTAAATTATCATTTAATTGATAACTTTCACCGTCTGTCCGTCCACCAGTTGGTGTACTCCGGCAATTACAATAGTTTCTCCCGGCTGTACACCGGTAGAGATAAGAGCATTGGCTTCTCCGGTAGGAGAGTATACGGTTACTTCCCGCTTGCTTACCTTATTATCCTTTACTACCCACACATAGGTTTTCTGGTTCTCGCTTTCACCGAATATGGCACTGAGCGGAATATTCACAAGCTTTTCTTCCAAGAAGGGAGCTACGTCCGAAGCCAATTTGATTTTGCACGTAAATCCCGGTTTCACATCGTATAGGGAACGGTTGAAAGCGGGATCTTCAATCGTAATAGTTACCGGAATACCTGTTCCGGCTGTAGAAATGTCCAGATATTCTTCCAGTTTTGCATTGAATACCGTGCCCGGATAGGTATCGAATACCACTTTGAATGTTACGTCCTTTGCCCGGAGTAGATAGAGATAATCATCCGGTACGGTGAATTTAATACGGAGTTTTTGTGTATTCACCAGTTGTACAATGCCTTCCCCAGAGTTCACGCGCTGATAGTTTTCTACCAGACGTTTTTCAATAGAACCGTCGAAGGGAGCGGTAAGTTTGGTATCCCGCATATTATTGCTGGATAATTCATAAGCTGACTTTGCCTTTTGATAATTGGCAACGCTAATTTCATATTCCTGCACGGAGATAGCCTGACGTCCCAACAAGCGTTTGTTACGTTCTACCTGTGCTGCGGCAGTTTCGTAAGCGGCTTTGTCGGCGGCATATTGCAGGGAAATGTCGCGCGGATCAATGGCGGCGATCAACTGTCCTTTCTTTACTCGCTGGCCTTCTACCACAGGAAGATTTATGACCTGTCCGCTGACACGGAAGGCCAGTTTCACGTATTCTACGGCTTCTACAATACCGGAGAAGTCTTTCCGGATGACCGATTGGGAGCTGGCAGTAGCTGTCTTGACAGGTCGGACCAGCGTGGCATCGCCCTCTTTCTTGTGCCCGCATGATGTGGCAAGCAGCATCACGCTGATGGCGAACAAATAGATTTTCTTCATACTAATGTATAGTTGTTCGTTTAGGTATAAAAAACATAAAACCGGAAAAACAGATAATTGTTCTCCCGGTTTATTTTGTTACGCGTTGTTAATGATACAGGCTTCTACTCCTCTATCCTGAGCAACAAATCGGTGCCCAATTTGAGCTTATAAACGTTTTTATATACTTGTATGTTCAGTTCTTCTCCGGCAATAAGTGAAATATTTATTTCTTTGCCTACATGCATATGAAGTGTACGTCCCTGATAATTTATCTGGAAGGAGTAACTGTTCCACTTCTCGGGAATGACTGGGAAGAAAGAGAGTATGCCCTCCAGAATCTGCATCCCGGCAAAGCCTCGTACAATGGCAAGCCAGCTGCCCGGCATACTGGTGATATGCAGTCCTTGGTGAGTTTCGTTGTTGTAATCATCCAGGTCGAGACGGGTGGCATGCAGAAAGAGTTGGTAAGCCTTTTCCACTTCTCCGATGCGGGCGGCAAGAATGGAGTGGATGTGCGGGGAAAGTGAAGATTCATGCACCGTCATTGTTTCATAGAAATCGAAGTTACGGCGGACAGTTTCCTTATCGAAATTGAAATAATACAGATATAGGCCCAACAATACATCGCTTTGTTTGATGTAGCATGAACGAAGAATACGATCCCACGACCAGTGCTGATTGATGGGGCGTTCTTCGGGTGGAATGGCATCGGTACTGTTCAGTTCCTTATCCAGGAAACCGTCATTTTGTACAAAGATCCCCAGTTCTTTATCTTCCGGCAGATACATACGGTTGATGATGTCGCGCCAGCATTCAGCCTCTTCTTGTTGGCGGAGGTTGGTGACACGGCGTACACGCGCATATTCGTCGGGGTATTCTCCGGCAATAATTTCAAGATAGTTAAGTGTCATCCGCAGGCACTGCACACACGAGTAATTGGTGTACCAGTTATTATCTACGTTGTTCTCGTACTCATCCGGTCCGGTGACACCCAGTATCACATATTTCTGTTTTGGTTTGGAGAAAGATACACGCTGGCTCCAGAAACGGGAGACGGCGATCATTACTTCCAGTCCGTATTTGGCTACATAATCTTTGCTACCCGTGATTGCAGCATGCTGTGCAATGGCATAGACGATGATATTATTGCGATGTATTTCTTCAAAGGTAATTTCCCATTCACTGTGGCATTCCTCACCGCTGTAAGTAACTTGCGGGAAGAGGGCGGCACCCTCTTTGAAACCCAGTTTGCGGGCATTCTCTATCGCTTTCGGCAGTTGGTTATAACGGTATATCAACAGGTTTTTTACAATCTCCCTCGGAGTAGAGAGTAGGAAGAACGGTACACAACAAAGTTCCGTATTCCAATATGTGTTTCCACCGTATTTTTCACCTGTGAAGCCTTTCGGGCCGATATTCAGGCGCGGATCGTCACCGCGGTACGTTTGGCATAGTTGAAAGATGTTGTACCGGATACCCTGTTGTGCTTCCGGATCGCCTTCGATAACCACATCCATTTCTTTCCATATATTGGCCCAGGCTTGCTGATGATCGTTTTCCAGCTTATCCCAGCCGTCTATTTTAGTCTGACGGGCTTTGGTGACGGAATGTTCTATCAGTTCCTGGCGTTCATCATAGAGCGATGAACTTATGACAGTATATTTGATGAGCATTACATTGTCTCCCGGTTTCACATCTGCCCCGATGCTGAACCCGGTTTGTTTCTCCTTTTCAATGCGTATCGGGTTCGAGGTGGTTTCTTTGCCGTTCTTGAAGAACTGATAGGTCATGGCATAGCACACTTGCGCATCTTCACGTCGGGTTTGCGTCCATAGATAAGCACAATCCTTTGTGACGCCGGAACGGAGGATATTCCATATCTTCTCGTTTGGATCATCATCCTTATTGACTATGACTGCATCCAGGGAGGGAATCAGTGATATTCTTCCCGTATAATTGATGGAGGTGACGCTGTATTTTATCAGACATAAATCGGGATGAGCCATATTGTTGATATGCTCCACATGTACCCGTATTTGGTGTCCTTTGGGAGATGTGATTTCGAAGTCCCGGTAGGAGATACCCGCTTTCATATCGAGCCTGCGGCTGAAGCTGTTCACGTCCCATTGTGCCAGGTCCAGTTCTTCGTCGATAAGGCGCAGACTGACACGACTCCAGTCTGCTGCATTGGGAATACGGGTATAGAAATGAGGGAAACCGTTTTTCCACCAGCCTACACGCGTTTTATCAAGAAAGGTGATACCGGCAACGAATGAACCACGGTATGAGTCGCTTGAATAAGGTTCCTCGAAATTGCCCCGTTGGCCGAAGCGACCGTTCCCAAGACTGAATATACTTTCTGACATTCGCAGGTTGTCGGCGTGAAAGTTATCTTCAATAATATTCCATTCATCGGTTTTAAGGTATCTTTTCATGGTGTGTATCTCAATGGTGATTATGGCCGTAAAGATAAACAAATAAACGGATAAACGGCAATGATGAGGAAAAAAAGGAGACAAAGAATATCTAAAGAATAAGATGTGTTTGGTTCCTTTATAAGAATCGCCCCGATCTTTTTAAAGGAACGGGGCGATTATCGTAGAGAAAAGAGTTGTTTGTCATAGAGGGATAGACCTCCCCTTTTAAGTATGTTTTCGCACGGATTATGCTTTTGCTTGTTCTCCTTTGGTCTCTTTGATTAAATATACACAAACGGCACCGATAATCAACATCACGCCTGCCATGACAAGCATATTTATTTCAGGCGGTAACATGCCTTTCGGGGTGAAAAGAGCCAGAATACTACCACCCAGCGTAGCAGCTACAATCTGCGGAATACAGATCGTTCCGTTGAACAGTCCCAAGTAGGTGCCCATGTGTCCGCCGCTTAGAGCATTGGTCAGGATGGTGAAAGGCAATGCCAGCATAGCTGCCCATGCGCAACCGATAAGCAGGAAGGAGATGAACAATACATATTGATTGTGAACGAAATACGTGGAGATGAAACCTATTCCACCCAAAACAAGACTGAGTGAGTAGATCAGTTTGCGGTTCTTGAACATCGGGATACATACAGCCCAGAGTACAGAACCGATGGCCTGCACGGCAAACAATACGCCTACCCAGTCGGCAGCATTCTGATATTGGATACTCTTAGTGTCCAGCACTATTTTGCTTGCACCGTTCACCACTGTTTCAACGGTGGGAGCATCGAATACATTGGCAGCTACACTACCATTGGTATAGGTCCACATGAACATGAAGGCAAATCAACAGAAGAACTGGACCAAACCTACTGTCCAGAAAGCTTTCGGTGCTTTCACCAGTAGTTTCACCATATTGATCTTTTCCTTTTTTTCCTCTTCGGTGATGCCATGGTATTCCGCATATTCGGCAGGTGGCATTTCTTTCACCTTTACTGTGGTGTAGATGACGCAAAGTATCAGAATGGCTGCTCCGATATAGAAGGAATATATAACTGAGTCGGGAACTACACCTTGGGGAGCTATGTTGCTGATGCCTATCCATGTAAAGATGAACGGGAACAGGAAACCTACCAAGCTACCGGCATTGCACAGGAAACTCTGGATAGAGTAGGCAAGGCCTTTTTGCTTTTCGTTTACCATGTCGCCCACCATCATTTTGAATGGCTGCATCGCCATATTGATGGATGTATCCAAGAACATTAACGATACTAATCCGAATATCATTGCCGTACTGACTGCCATACCGAAGCTACCGGCATTCGGCAGCAGGCACATTACCAGTACGGCTACCAGTGAACCGACAAAGAGGTAAGGAATACGTCGTCCGAAGCGTGTCCACGTTTTGTCGCTTGCAGCACCTACGATGGGCTGTACGATGATACCTGCCAATGGTGGCAATATCCAAAAATAACTCAAATTGTGCGGGTCTGCACCCAATGTCGCAAAAATACGGCTGATGTTCGCACTCTGCAAAGCATACGCAATCTGTACGCCAAAGAAGCCGAAGCTGATATTCCACAGCTTCCAAAAGCTCAAATCAGGTTTTACTTTCATTCTTAATTTTATGTATTAGATATTTATTCAGTTATTTCGTTGTTCCCCTCACTACAAGATTCGTCCTCACAATCTTGTTGCTACTCTTATCATCGCCCCCTTCCAGCTTACCTGTCAGAATGCTGAAAGCGCTTTTTCCAACTTCTTCTCCATGCTGTTCTACGGTGGTCAGTTTGGGATCTGTGCTTTGGGCGATGGCACCGTCGGTAAATCCGCAGATCGATACTTCGTCGGGCACTTTCTTTCCAACCAGTTTGCAGGCATACAGAATGCCTGAAGCTGTTTCGTCATTGATGGCGAAGAAACCGTCGGGATGCTCGGAACCTTCCAGTATGTCAGGGGTGATGGATATGGCACGTTCCCGGGTATCACACAACATAATCATGCTGTCGTCTACGGGAATCTTGTATTTCTTCATGGCATCCAGATAGCCATTCCGGCGGTTCTTGGTGATTTCCAAATGCGGGGCTGCTCCATAAAACAGGATACGCTTGCAGCCTGTCTGTATCATATACTCTACAGCAGCAAAAGAACCGGCATAGTCGTCCACTACCACCCGCTCTGTTTTCAATCCGGTGCAGATGCGGTCGTAGAACACAATGGGAATATTGTTATTCAGCAAGTCCTGATAATGGTCGTATTGGGAAGTATCTTTTGCTAATGAGGCAATCACACCACAGACGCGGGCGGCAAGGAATGAATGTACGATTTTCACTTCCTGTTCATAAGATTCGTTGCTCTGCGCTACCAGAATATTGTATCCTGCTTCGGCGGCAGCCTTTTCAATGCCACTCAGCACGCACGAGAAAAAGTGATGTACCAGTTGCGGCACAATTACACCGATTGTATTCGAACGGCTGGCTCGAAGATTTACTGCAAGTACGTTAGGCTTATAATTATGCTCGCGGGCGTAAGCATGTATAAGGTTGCGGGTTTCCTGGCTGATATCCGGGTTGTCCTTCAACGCTCTTGACACGGTAGAGGGCGAGACGTTCAACGCCCGTGCTATGTCCTTGATGGTAATCTGCGGTTTATTCATGGTATTCTCTAAGTATTCCTTTATCCAAAGGTAGTGCAAACCAAAAACAATACAAAATAAGCTTGCTTGTTTTTTTATTGCTGAGGTGCAGCTTATCTTATTGAACTGACTTATCCGGTTACAAAAATAGCTGAATACATGAAATATCGCTTCTTCATTGACAGTTATCGGGTTAGTGATTTGCGCAAACGTTTGCAAACGTTACAGAAAGTCCCATTGTCTTTATGCCGGTATTGAACAGGAGGGAAAGATTGAAGGACGTGCGGAAGGACGAGATGAAGAACGTTTTTCCATAGCCCGCAACATGAAGCAACTGGGTATTCCTGTTGACGTGATAGTAAAGTCTACAGGGCTGACATCGGGAGAGATTGAAACTTTGTAGAATTTTTATAAAGTATGCGATACCGCCCTGTAGCCAATGAATTTTCTTCGTAGGCTATGGGGCTTTCGCTTTACTTCCCCACCATTATGAATTTTGTATGCCAGTGGTTTTAGGTAATTTTTTAGAAAGGTGCAGGGTGTTTGTTACAGATTAATTTTATCTTTGTCCCTGACCTTTAACAAACCGAAGTGTATGCGCAGACCTGTTTTTCTTCTTCTACTTATACTTTTGCAGATAACGCTTCCCGTTAAGCTGTCCGGACAGAAACCGGATTATCGCTTGTTCGATAATATCAGTCTGGGGACGGAAGCCTCTGTAATCAATTGCTTCCTGCAAGATACACAGGGACTGATATGGATCGGTTCCAATAAAGGGCTGTTCAGTTATGACGGTTATTCCACGCAGCCACATTTCACTTTCGCCAAGCGTAACAATACACAGATTTATTGCGGTACGGTGGTAGACAGTACCTATCTTTATCTGGGTGCCGACAATGGTCTGCTGATTTATAACTATCGCACAGATACTTACGAAGAACCGGAAACGCAGCTTCCGACCGATATCCGCGCATTGCTTGTACACGACGGTATGCTATGGTTGGGAACATTGAACGGCCTCTATACCTATTCGCTGAACGACCACCAACTCTCTGCCGTAACCGAAGGTATTCCACACCAGACCATCTATTCCCTGATCCGCTCTTCGGACGGGCTTCTTTATATCGGTACCTATAACGGCTTCTGCCGCTATATCCCCGCTACCCGGCATTTTGAAGAAATAGACCTGCCTCTCAGTGGCAACCGGAGTAATCAGTTTGTCAATTCCTTACTGGAAGATACGGCACGCGGCTGCATCTGGATCGGTACGGAAGGGTGTCTTTTCAGATATACGCCTGCCGACGGCCATACTCAGCGGATTGATGCTTTCCACGATAATTCTGTCAAGTCATTGGCACTGGATGGCAGTGGGCAGTTGCTGGTGGGTACGGACAACGGTTTGTATGTATATCAGGAAGGAGAACCTTTGCTGCACGTGGTCCACGACTCCCGAAATCTGCAATCACTCTCCAATAATATCATCTGGACTATCTTTGCCGACCGGGAACATAACATCTGGCTGGGTACGGATTACGGAATTTCCATGTCACGGAATAACAATGCGTTGCGTTATATCCCCATTTCACAAATCACCGGAACGGGAGAGGGGAACCAGTTCTATTCCATGCTTCGCGATACACACGGAACTTACTGGTTTGGCGGAACTAACGGACTGATTCGTTTCACCCAGCCCCTGGGTGAAGAACAAGATGTGGCCTGGTATAAAATGGGTGATCGGAAATATCCCTTGTCGCACAACCGGGTACGCCATCTTTATGAAGACCGGGAGCGGCAACTCTGGGTGGCTACCGATGGCAGCATCAGCCGTTATGATCCGAAGAACCGCCAGTTCGTCTATTATAGCATTGTGGACAGTACCCGCCGCTACAATGCCAACTGGGCGTATCATTTATTTGAAGACCGGGAAGGGAGACTCTGGATAGCCACTTGTCTCGGTGGAATTTTTGTGGTAGACAAACAGAACCTAATGCGTTCTTCCGGTGGTCCCTATATGGCAGAGAAGACGTATTCCATACACAACGGTCTTTCGGGCATGTTCATCAACCAGCTAATCCCCGACCGTGAAGGGAATGTATGGGCATTGCTGTACAACAGTGCCAACAGCATCGAGAAGATAAATCCCCGCACAGGCGAGATAACCCATATCGCCCCGGACGAGCTGACAGGCGAAAGAACCCCCAACTTCATCCTCTCTGCCCAAGACGGTCATATCTGGATAGGCTTTCCCGGTGGTGTGATGCGTGTACAGCCTGATAACAATAGTATCCGCATGCTTCCTTTCGATGAGTACAATCACTATGCAATACTTTCCATGGCTGAGGCTGACGGAAAAATCTGGATATCTACTACCGACGGTTTCTGGGTGGCAGACCAGCAAACGCTGGAAATCCGTCGGCTGAATATCACTGATAAACGTTTCACCAGTATGTTCCTCGACCGGACAAGCGGAGAATTTTACTTGGGTACGGCAGATGGCTTTGCCATATCTTCACCGGAAGCTCTGCTGGCTGAACACACCGAAAAGCCGCTTATCCTGACTGCCATTTATATCAACAACCAACTGTATCAGCCCAATGCCTCACAAACTGATGTTTCACATTTTGGTACCGGACGCTCCGGCACTTCCTCATTGCCCGAACAAAGTATCCGCTACTCGCAACGGATAGAACTGGCTTATGACCAAAATAACCTTGCCTTTGAACTTTCCGACCTGCCTTATTCTCTTGAAGAAAAAAGCAAACTTGTATATCGTCTGGAAGGTGTGGATCGTGAGTGGAACTTGCTGAAAGCGAATACGAACCGTATCACTTACAATAACCTGAGTTATGGAGACTATCGTCTGTTGGTGAGTAAGTTGGACGCTTATGGAAAACCATCGGACCGGGCTTATACACTGGAGGTTCATATCATTCCCCCCTGGTACTATACTCCGTGGGCCAAGGCGCTCTATGTCTTGCTCTGTCTGATACTGGTGGTCTGGACCATCAACTTCTTCCGCGTTAAGAATCGTTTGAAGCTGGAGCGTATGGAGAAGGAGAAAATTTTGGAACAATCGCAGGCGAAAATGGAGTTCTTCACCAACCTTTCCCACGACCTAAAAACTCCGTTGAGCATGATTATCGCCCCTATCAGCAAGTTGCTGCCCGGTATCAAGGATCAGCAGGAGAAGAAACAACTGGAGCAGGTGCATCGAAATGCCATGAAGCTGAATTCACTCATTCATCAGGGATTAGACTTCAACCGGGTGGATAGTGGCAACAATACGTTGTTGATACTTTCTCAAATCGAACTGGTATCTTTTGCGCGTGGCTTATTTGCTTTGTATGCAGAGGAGAAGGCGAAAGAGAAGAAACTAACTTTTCATTTTCATACCGACCGTGAAAAGATATACATACAGATGGATGCCATAAAACTGGAATCTATCTTGGATAACCTCTTGTCCAATGCCGTGAAGTACACTCCGGAAGAGGGTGAGGTAACGCTTCGTTTGCAGGCTTCTGATAAAGAGGTGCATATCTCTGTATCCGATACAGGTATAGGTGTTCCCCGGCAGGATCAGCCGTATGTTTTCCAGCGTTTCTTCCAGTCTCCCAAGACGGCAGGCAAAAAGGAGGGAACGGGTATCGGACTATATTTGGTAAAGACTTATACGGAACTGCATGGTGGTAATGTTCAACTTTCTTCAGAAGAGAATAAAGGTACTACCATTACGCTGACCCTTCCGGTGATTGCTATGGAACACTCTGCCGTAGAGGTTTCTCCGGAAACTGTTTCTTCTGATATCGAACCTGTCGCTGCCGGAGTTGAAGTTGTGGTTCCAGATACAGGTATGCCTGCTTCGGATGCACCATTGCTTCTGATTGTGGATGATACTCCGGAGGTTTCAGAGTTTATCTATCAGATACTGCATACCAAATATCGTTGCCGTTTAGCGGATAATGGTAAGATAGGTATGGAACTCACTATGGAATTAATGCCCGATCTGATTATAGCTGATGTCATGATGCCCGTAATGGATGGACTTGAAATGGTGCGTCATATCAAGAAGAATATTCCCACATCTACTATTCCCATTATCTTGCTGACGGCGAAAAGTGATAAGGAAACAGAGCTTGAAAGTATCCAGTTACATATAGATGCTTTCATTCCTAAACCCTTTGAACCGGATATTTTACTTTCGCGCGTGGAGCAGTTATTACATAGCCGGGAGACGCATGAGGCGAAAGCCCGTATGGAAGTTCTTTCCACTCCGAAGGAGATAGAGGCGGTTTCTTATGATGAGAAGTTTCTGGCAAACGTGATTCATCTGATTGAAGAACATATCTCGGACTCCGAACTGAATGTGAATGCCCTTTGTGAATGGACCGATATTAATAACAAGCAGATGTATCGCAAGATAAAGCAACTGACGGGTATGACACCTGTGGAATACATTAAGTCCATCCGCATGAAAAAGGCGGCTATGCTGCTGAAGCAGCAGAAGTTTACTGTGGCTGAAGTGATGTATATGGTCGGTTTCTCCAATCATTCCTATTTCTCTAAATGCTTCCAGGCAGAGTTTGGGGTGACGCCGAAGCAGTATGTCTGAAGGGGGGCTTTTATAAGAAGACTTCCGCGCCAAGCAGGTTATTGAAATAGGTTGCATTGCGTTCATTCTCCAGGCCACCGTCGAGGGTGAACAGTAGTTGGTACCTGGTCTGTGTATTCGCCATTCCCACAATTACAGAAACCACCGCTTCCCGTTTGGGAAACTGAACTAAGGTGACTCCCTGCACCATTCCATCGGAATATTCGCTTGCAGCAAAAGCATTGTACACGGCATTGGGCACTTCATCCATTGTTTCCCAGTCAATCTGTCTCATTTCCCATTGCGCTTCGGAGTTGAACCAGACCTTTGTGTCGAAACCATTCTGTATAAAGTCCGCTACATAGTAAGTCTCATCCCGTGACCAGGCAACATCCTTGGCGGCAGGATACATCTTTTTCAGTGCTGTCTGCACATTGACAGGCGCATAATCGGCCAGGGCCGGAACTGATGTCAGGAGCATCAGAAGCAAGAAAGAATACGTCAACTTTTTCATTGTTCCTTCATTAGATTGTTATCGTTTCGAAAAGAACAACGAGTGGTGAGTTTTGTTTAGCAGAACTTTATTTATCAGGCACACTGTCGAGCGGAAGTATAAACAGGAAACGTGCTCCTCCGGTATAATTCTTATCCAGTTTCACTTCCCCTTTCAGGCGTCCGGCAATGATGGAACAGATGTTCAATCCGAGTCCTGTGCCCTGTTTGAATTCATCCAGCTTGCTGAACCGGTCGAAAACGCAATCTGCCTGGTCTGCCGGAATCCCCGGACCGGTATCTGCAACGGAGAAGGTTATCTTTCCCGGATTCTCCGTAAGAGAGCAATGAAGGTGAATCTCACCTTGTTCCGTGTGTTTCTCCGCATTGGTCAGGAAATTGATAAGTACCTGTTGCAAGCGTTCTTTATCCGTTACAAACAGGAAGTCATTCGGCACATCGGAAGTGAAATAAGACTTCACTTTTTTCGGATTACGATGCACGACGGAAACCATTGCTACTTGGCATAATTCATTGCAACGGTGGGGCGCCAAATGCATTCTGTATTTACCACTTTCCAGACTGGCAAGGTCGAGGACATCATTGATCAGTGTAGTCAGCAACTCGGAATTCTGCTGGATGAGCATGCTGAACTCTTCCTTTTCTTCGTCGTCAACTTCCATGTCCGGAGTAGATAATACTTGTGAGAATCCGACTATGGCATTGAGCGGTGTGCGAATTTCGTGACTCATGTTCTGTATAAAGAAGCTTTTCATCCGGTCCGACTCCTCGGCATGGTCACGCGCAACGGTGAGTTCTTCATTTTTCTCCTGAAGGATAGTCATTGTTTTACGGCGTCTGTACAGGTAGAATATCAGGAAGCAGGTGAAAAGAAACAAGAATGAGAGCACAAGACTAAGGGTTACGATGTAATGTTGGGAGGCGCTTTGTTGCTCTTTTAAAATGGCTTTTTGCTTTTCCGCTTCTACATTGAGGCGTGCCAGATCCAGATTCCGGTTTTCCAGTACTAACTTACTATTCTCGATATTCATCATTTCCAGTTCAGACTGCGACTTTGTCCGGTCCAGTTCCAGCTGGGTATTCTTCAGGTTGAGTGCTGTATTCTGATATTCCAGGGCTTTGGCGTCCAATTTTATGCGTTCAGTACCTATACGTGCATTCAGTTCGGCGATGTCTGATGACTGTACCTGGCGGTTGACAGAATCCTGATAATTGTGGAGCCAGTTATTATAGATATAAGCTTTTTCATAGTTTCCTGATTTCAGATATATTTCATGGTGCATCTGGTAGGTTGACAATAAATTGCGTAGGGAATCCGCTTCAGTATGTGCCTGATCGTAATTTTTATTTAGAATGAGTTTATAGATATGCAGACGTTGTACGGCTGTCTTGCGAATGACACCATATTGTTCTATTACCTGCGTGCATTCATCATAACAAGCATTAAAATCATTAATACGCTTCATGGAATACAATACTTCGCATTTATTTAGCAGGGAGGCTACACGACTTTCATTGGTTTTAGCGGCTTTAGCAGCTTTCTCTGCATATTCCAAAGCCACTTCACCTTCGCCTTTATCCCGATAATATTCAGAAAGGTTTATATACATATATGTCGGGTCCTGATCGGGTAGGTTCTTTAGCATATATTCCAACGCATTTTTGTAGTACTCTGTGGCTACCTCTCTGTTTTGACGCATGTAGTAAATGTTCCCTAAAGTGAAGATACACGAAAATATCCCATACTCGTGCTGATCTTTGAAAGCCTGTATTTTCATTTCTTCAGCTTTTTGCAGGGCTCGTAATGAATGTCCGTTATTCAATAGGCAGTTTATTTCGTTGGTACAGGCAGAATAATAATATTGGAGATAATTATTTTTTCTTGCTTCTTCTTTAGCTCGGGTTGCTGCTTGTTCCAGTTTCTCATAATTATTGGTACTCAGATAAAAGCTGACAGGGATTGTTAACGCCAGGCATTGTGCTTTCTTGTCTTTCTTTTGCGTGGCTTCCGCATAAAGCGTATCAGCAATAAGTAGTCCTTGGGGCTGAGTACGCCATTTGATGGCACGTTGGAAGATGGGATATAATGAGTCGTCTATCTTATAGGGATTATTTTGCGCCCCTGCAGAAATGCAGAGTCCTGTGAGGAGCAGTAAAATTAGTATGTTGGTGTGTCTTCTCATTTAATCTCTTGTATAAAGAATGCGCCAAAGATACTTCTTTATGCCTAATAATTACAAGAATCTGGAGAAAAAATACCAGTTCGTTCGATTAATTGTTCCTGGTTGTTATTATATTCTAATCCAGAATTTGCCTATGGATATCACTGATAATCAATGCATGTCCTTTTTGTGTTGTTTTATGTCCGATATCTGCTTTGACAAATAATAGCCCTCCATTACTTTTGCCGTCAAGAAAAACCAACTTGAATTTGATGACATGCAGAGACACATTCTTATCTTGATTATTTGTTTGCTGGCAGTAGTTGCTCCGGCACAGAACAAAGTACAAAAAAGCATTCCTACTATTTATGTAGATGCCGGCGGCGTCATGCGTTGGTCGGATACGAAGAAAGAAGCTTCTTTCTTTGGTGTGAACTACACCTTACCCTTTGCACATGCCTATCGGGCGATGGGCTATCTGGGAGTGGACCGTAAAACTGCTATCGACCGTGATGTCTATCACATGGCACGTTTGGGACTGAATGCTTACCGTATTCACATCTGGGACGTAGAGATTTCCGATGCAGAAGGTAACTTGCTGGAAAATGAACACCTGGAATTATTGGACTACCTTATCCATAAATTACAGGAACGTGGTATCCGTACCGTTATCACGGCACAGACTGATTTTGGCAACGGTTATCCGGAGCGCAACCAACCCATCGGTGGCTTTTCATCCCATTATGATAAATGTGCCGTTCATAGCGATGCTGAAGCTATTGCTGCACAGGAAAAGTATATTGCTGCTCTTGTACGCCACGTGAATCCTTATACAGGTTATGCTTACAAAGACGATCCTTATATCGTAGGCTTTGAAATAAACAACGAGCCTTGCCATCCCGGCACTGTAGTCGAAACGCGTAATTACATAAATAAGATGCTGTCCGCCCTGAAACGTGCAGGCAACCGCAAACCGGTGTTCTACAATGTCAGCCATAACCAGCATGTGGTAGAGGCTTACTATTCTACAGCTATACAAGGTACTACCTATCAATGGTATCCCATTGGGCTTGTATCCGGACATACCCGCAAGGGGAACTTCTTGCCTTTCGTTGACCGTTATGATATTCCTTTCTCTAATCTGAAAGGTTTCGATAAGAAGGCCCGTATGGTTTATGAATTCGATCCCGCTGATATTCTTTATTCCTATATGTATCCGGCCACTGTACGCACTTTCCGCACAGCCGGTTTCCAGTGGATTACTCAGTTTGCCTATGATCCTATCGACATGGCGGCCTACAATACTGAATACCAGACTCATTACCTGAATGTAGCATACACCCCGAATAAGGCTATCGGATTGATGATTGCCGCAGAAGCGGCGCAGAAAGTGGGCAGAGGAGAGAGTTTTGGCAATTATCCGGCAGATACATTATTCAATGATTTCCGCGTCAGCTACGTGCAGGATTTAAGCGAACTGAATGACGGAGAGAAATTCTACTATTCCAATACAACTCAAACCCGTCCGAAAGATATTTCTCAGCTTCGCGCAATTGCAGGTTGTGGCAAATCTCCGGTGGTGAATTATGAAGGTACGGGAGTTTATTGGCTGGATCGTTTGGAAGAGGGTGTTTGGCGTTTGGAAGTAATGCCCGATGCCGTACAGGTTAGTGATCCGTTTACAAAGCCTTCTTTGGATAAAGAAGTAATGCGCATTGTTTCCGGTGCATGGGATATGACTCTGAATTTACCTGATTTAGGTAAGCAATTCCGGGTGAACGGCTTGAATAATGGAAATACATTCAGTACACAAGCTGCGAATGGTAAGATTTCTACCCTCCGTCCGGGTGTTTATCTGTTACAGCGTGAAGGTATATCTGCTTCCGGTAAATGGACTGCTGATGCTCATTGGCAGAATATTACTCTTGGTGAATATGTATGTCCATCCATTTCAGATAATAAAGGTTTTACTGTTACTCATTCTCCTGCCAAGGCAGTAGATGCCGGTAAAGATTTACGGATAGAGGCCATTGTGGCGGGTAATGAAATGCCCGATTCCGTTATTATCTACACAGATAAGATATCTTTCTGGAATGAAAAGAATCCTTATCTGAAAATGAATCATGCAGGCGGTTACACTTATCGTGCTACCATACCTGCTACAGAGATAAAAGAGGGTTGTTTTAGGTATAACATCGTCGTTTGTCAAGGCGATAAGCGACAAACGTTTCCTTCGGGAGTAGCCAGAAGTCCACTGGATTGGGACTATACTTCGGCTACCCTGTGGGAAACCAACGTAGTTGCTCCTGAAAAATCACTGCCTCTGCTGGAAATAGTGGATGCTGACAGTAAGTTGGAAACATATACTATGCCCGAATGGAGCCGTACGAACCGGCAATTAATACAAAATGCACCGACAGAGAAGCCTACCCTGCGCATCACCTTCGAGTCTAAAGATAAGGCACCCGTCTTTGTTCTTCGTTGCTATATTAAGGACGATATAAACGGACGCCCTGAGCGACTCGCTTCCTGCCATACTTTGTGTATCCATGCAAAGAAGATTCCCGAAGGACTAAAAGCCGGCTTCATTACTTCTGACGGATATACCTATCTTGCTTCGTGTGCCGCTGCGACTGATGGTATCATTCGTGTACCCTTGCAGGATTTAAAACAAACGAATACCGCTTTGCTTCCCCACGCCTATCCGGTCTTCCTTGATCATTATTTCCGTCCGCAAACTGAAATACCTTTCAGGGTAGAGGGGATTGAAACTCTTGAACTCTCCTTTGACGGAGTTGCTGAAAAGACTGCGGAAATAGAGATAGGGAGTATCTGGCTTGAATAAAATAACTACAATCTTTCATCCGCAGATGACACATCTCTTTAGATTTGATTATGTAACACTTTAAAACAAATACCACGTATGAGAAACAAAATCTTAAGTTTTCGCGTCACAGCGTTCTTTTGCCTGCTGTGTATCGCATTGTTAGGAACTGTCAGCCCGGCCTTCGCACAAGAGGGAAAGAAAATAACCGGGCATGTTGTAGACGACACGAACGAACCACTAATCGGTGCCAGTATCCTGGTAGTAGGTACCAGTACGGGTGTAATCACCGACCTTGATGGAAACTTCAACATCATTGTTCCTTCGGGAGCTACCGCCTTACAAATATCTTATGTAGGCTATGAAACTGTAACTGTACCTGTGCCAAGCGGTAACACTGTAAATGTGAAAATGAAAAGCGATGCACAGATGTTGAGTGACGTTGTTGTCATTGGTTACGGTACGCAACGCAAGAGCGACCTTACCGGTTCTGTTTCCAATGTCAGTAGTAAGGATTTTAATTCCGGACTGATTTCCTCGCCTGAACAACTTATTAACGGTAAAGTATCCGGTGTACAGATTATGAGCAATAGTGGCTCACCCACAGCCGGAAGTACCATCCGTATCCGTGGCGGTGCTTCGCTGAACGCCTCGAACGATCCGCTTATCGTCCTCGACGGTGTACCCCTCGAAACAGGAGGTATCAGTGGCAATGACGGTAACTTTCTGGCACTGATTAATCCGAGTGATATAGAAAGTATGACTATCCTGAAAGATGCTTCGTCCACCGCTATTTACGGTTCGCGTGCATCAAACGGTGTCATAATCATTACTACCAAGAAAGGCACTACAGATCGTATAAAGGTAAGTCTTACTACTACCAATTCAATACAAACCCGTACAAAAATGACTGATATGCTTTCGCGCGAGGAGTTCATTAACCTTGTCAATACACAGGGTACCGATGCGCAGAAGTCTTTGCTGGGTACCGCCGACACTGATTGGAATGATCAGATTTTCCATACCGCCTTCGGTACCGACAACAACCTTAGTGTCTCTGGTCGCATCACTCGCAACTTTCCCATCCGTGTTTCCCTGGGCTACTACAATCAGGACGGATTGCTGAAGACCGACAATGCCGAACGTCTCACGGGAAGCCTCTCCTTGTCACCCTCTTTCTTCGATGAATATTTGAAGTTGAATCTTAACGTCAAAGCCTCGCGCAACAATAATCGTTTTGCCAAGTCTGACGTGATCTGGAATGCGATCACATGGAATCCAACCATACCCGTTTACTCAGGTAACGACACTTTCGGCGGTTATAATGAAGCCCTCGACAATGCAGGACAGATAGTCACTGGAGGTACCCTCAATCCGCTGGGAGCACTCGAGCAATATAAATCCACCAGCCGGGTGTCTCGCCTGGTGGGCAACTTCGATGTAGATTACAAGATGCATTTTCTGCCCGAACTGAAGTTCCACGCCACTTTGGGATACGACTATGCCAAAGGGCAGGGCAGGATATATGTTCCTGCTGAAGCCGCCCAATACCAAACCACTTCAGGCCGTGACTATAAGTACGGTCCGCAGAAGAACACTAACCGACTGCTCACCACTTATCTAAACTACAATAAATACATTGACGCTTGGAAGAGTAGTATTGACGCCACAGTGGGTTACGACTATCAGCACTGGAAGAGCACATCTCCTCAATACAGCGAACTGAACATTCTGGCCGAGCCGCAGAGTACTACTGCTGCCACTGACCAGCGCCACGTACTCTTGTCATATTATGCTCGTCTGAACTACACATTCGATTCCCGCTATATGCTGACGGCTACTATGCGCCGTGATGGTACTTCTCGCTTCAATTCTGATAACCGATGGGGTACTTTCCCCTCTGTAGCTTTGGCATGGAGAGTCAGCGAGGAGGCTTTTCTGAAAGATAATCCAGTGCTTAGCAACCTGAAATTGAGGGCCAGCTACGGAGTCACTGGTCAGCAGGACGGTATTGGCAACTACAATTACCTGCCTGTCTATACCGCCAGCCAAACCGGAGCCGAGGCACTGTTTGGTAACCAGTACACCACTACCTACCGTCCCGAGGCCTACGTCTCAGGCCTGAAGTGGGAAACCACCACTGCCTGGAATGTCGGATTTGATTTCGGGCTGCTGAAGGACCGTATTACCGGTAGTTTTGACTATTATACCCGCCAAACCAAGGATTTGCTGGCCACCGTCGCCTCTCCTGCTGGCGTTAATTTCGATAAGAACATTTTAACCAACGTAGGCAATGTGGACAGCCAGGGTATTGAAGTTACCTTGAATGTCACCCCCATCCAAAGTAAGAACTGGAACTGGGATGTCAGCTTCAACATGACTTGGCAGAAGATGAAAGTCAAGAACCTCTCACTGGTAGAAGGTGGTGCCACTACCAACATATCCGCAGGTGCCTCCATTGACGGACAGATTGTCCAGGTGTTGAGTGAAGGTTACGAACCCTACATGTTCTATGTATACAAGCAACTCTACGACTCTGAAACCGGTCGTCCCATTGAGGGTGCATATGCTGACTTGAACGGTGATGGCGAGATAAACTCCGGCGATCTCTATCGTTACAACTCACCTACGCCTGATTTTATTTTTGGTTTCAGTACCTCACTAAACTACAAGAAGTGGACATTCAGCACCAGCCTGCGTGCCAATGTGGGAAACTACATGTATAACGGAATGGCGATGAATACCGGTGCTTGGGGAACAATGAGCTATAATTCCTATCAACTGAATAATCTGCACAGCAGTTATTTGAAGACCAACTTCCAAAGCCGCCAGCATCTGTCGGACTACTACGTGGAGAATGGCTCATTTCTGAAAATGGACAATCTTTCGCTGTCCTATAATTTCGGGCGCCTGTGCCGTTGGCTCAGCCTCAACGCCAGTGTCATGGTACAGAACGTCTTCTGCATCACCCGCTATTCGGGCGTCGACCCTGAAGTATCGAATGGTATGGACTCTTCCTTCTATCCCCGTCCGCGTACTTACTCGCTCAGTCTGGGATTTGAATTCTAATTCGTCAACATCAATAAAGAACAAGATATGAAAAAGATATTATATTACGCCGCGCTGCTGTTTGCCGGTACATTCCTTACTACTTCTTGCGTAGGCGATCTCAACCAGTATCCGCACATTGAAACCACATCGGCAGATGTCTATACGTCGGCCGCCAACTACAAAGCCGTCTTGGGTAAACTTTATGTTTCCTTTGTTATTTCCGGACAGGAGAAGGGGGGCGGCAGTTCAGACATGAGTAGTAACTCCGGCTACGATTACCTGCGTTGCTACTTCAATGTGCAAGAGTGTGGTACGGACGAACTGGTATACACCTGGCAGGAGGGCGACAAGATGAGTGGTCTCACCTACCTGAGCTGGGATGCCAACGATGTGTGGGTATCTGATACGTACTACCGTATCTACTACACCATAGCACTGTGCAACGAATTCCTGCGTAACGCCACTGACGGACAAATCAGCGCCTTCAGCGAGAGCGAGCAGGAGGAGATTCGTCATTATCGTGCCGAAGCCCGCTTCATCCGCGCCCTGGCCTATACTCATGCTCTCGACCTCTTCCGCAACGTGCCCTTCGTCACAGAGGGAGACCCTGTGGGTAATTATTTGCCGCCGCGCTATACCGGAAAGCAGTTATTCGATTATCTGGAGTCAGAACTGAAAGCGATTGATGACGACCTGCTGGACCGCACGGCCTGCGAGTACGGTCGTGCTTCTCGCTCAGCTGCTCACGCCTTGCTGGCACGCCTCTACCTCAATGCTGAGATTTATACCGGTACCGCCCGCTGGACGGACTGTATCACCTACTGCAACCGAATTTTGACGGCGGGCTATACGCTGGAAGACGACTATGCCCTGTTGTTCAATGCCGACAACCACTTGCGCACGAACGAAATCATCTATGCTTTCCCGGTGGATTCTGAACGCACCATGACGTGGGGTGCGACTACTTATATCATTTGTGGTAGTATAAATAACACTTCTGATACACAGTTGCCCACCGACTATGGAGTGCCGTCCGGCTGGGGAAGCTTCCGCCTGCGAGGCGAGTTTCCTAATCTTTTTGATGCGAATGATAGCCGCGCTATGTTTTATACCGAAGGTCAAACCCAGTCGGTTGATGTAGTGGAGAGCCAGAGCAATGGTTATCTGTCCGAGAAGTGGACCAATCTGACTGATGCCGGCGAAGCTGGTTCCCCCAGCAATGACGGTAGCGCCAGTACCGATTTCCCTGTTTTCCGTCTGGCAGATGTCTACCTAATGCTGGCCGAGGCTGTGGTGAGAGGTGGCGAAGGTAGTAGCCGTACCACAGCTTTAAGTTATGTCAACGCACTACGTATGCGTGCCTTTGGTAATGATTCAGGCAATATTACTGATGGACAAATGACGGCCGACTTCATTTTGGATGAGCGGGCACGTGAACTCTACATGGAGTGTGTACGTCGTACGGACCTGATACGCTACGGTAAGTTCACCACTGCCTCCTATCTGTGGCAATGGAAGGGCGGTACGATTACGGGGCAGGCTGTGGACGATAAATTCAACATTTATCCTATTCCGTCTACCGAATTGACGGCTAATCCGAATCTTTATAACGAAAACTATTAATTTAATACACTTTATATGAAGACAATGAAGAATTTCATTCTCCTTCTCGCACTGACATTAGGCTTTGCCGCTTGCGAAAAGGATGAAGATAAGATATACTTGAGCAGCCTTGAAGCGGGAGAACTGGTTGCCACGGAGAGCAATGTTGTCCTGTTGCAAGAAAACAGTAAGGACATTGTGTTGTCGTTGGCATGGACTAAAGATGCTTTACAGATAAGTGATCCCGGCCTGTCGGCTATTGATGTGACTATCCAAACCTTGCAAGTTTCCACTACTGAGGACTTCTCGGGTGTGGTGAATGAAAGTTCCGAGAATTCTCTTTCAAAGGCTTATACCGGAGCGGCACTCAATGCGTTGGCCAAGAGCATAGGTGCTACTCCCGATGTGGCAAACAATGTCTATTTCCGTCTTGCTGCCCGGACGGGGAACAATATGATACCTGTGTATTCCAATATAGTGAAGGTATCTGTTACCCCTTACACCATTGATATGAGTATGGGGTATATTCTCAATACCGATAAGGAAGAAACCGGCGTGGTGCTTTATTCAGATGCTTCCGATGGTGACTATAAAGGATTTATGGGGCTTACTCCTTGGTATAACTTCTATCTGAAAGAAGGCAACGGAGCGGTTTGGGGTAATGACGGTGTGACGGGAACCGCTTTCGTGTTGTCCTCAGAAGACGATGACGAAAAGCGTTGGAACTGCTGGTCTCCGGGAATAGGCGGTTGCTACTATGTGGACGTGAATGTCAATACTAAATTATGGTCTGCTCTTTACATCCCCTCTCTTACTCTTGCGGGAGATTTGTCCGGAGAGATGACTTTCGATCGTCCGAACACGAAATGGACCTATGCTTTCAATGCCGTACAAGCTGGAAATATCACTTTGCAGATTTCCGGAACAGGTAAACTGTATGACTCTTCTACCGGAACGGATGATGCTGCTGCAAAAAATACTCCGGTAGGCTTTGGGCAAAGTGGAGAAACTCTTACCTTTGGCGCTCAGGCAGACAATATCACTGTAAACGTTCCTGCTGCGGGAGAATGTACCTTGACGATTGACTTGAGCAATTCGAAGCAATGGACAGTGGAAGTAAGCAGCGGTAGTGCAGAACCGGAACCGGAACCGGAGCCGGAACCGGCGCGTGAGACTCTCTATATGCTGGGCATCAGTGAAGGGGAAGGCGGTTGGAACTTCAACCACCACTTGCGTCTTTATAATGAAGATAATCTGGGATATGCGGGGGTAGCAGATGTGAACGCTCCCTGGGGATATCAGATAGGAATTGAAGATGGGAACTGGAGTGCGGTCTATACTTTGGATGAGGGTGATGCGGACGCCGGTATATTGGCATTCGAGGTTGGAGACGGGGCCGTCAATATTCCGGCTCCTGATGGTGGTCTTTATTTCTTTGATGTATCTTTGAAGGCATTGACTTATAATTCAAGGGCTTTAGGCAGAGAGATCTATATCGCAGGTCTTAATAAACTGGAAGATGAAGATTGGACTTTCGAGCCATTGCCTGCTACAAGCACCAGTGGCGTGTTTAGTAGTAGCATTACTATCACACAACCGTCTGCCTGGGGATTTAAGATTTACCTTTTTGACGGAAACTGGGATTACGTTTATGGCGGAAGTGCCGGGAAACTTTATTATAAGGGTGCTGACGGCATTACGGATGACGCCACGCTGGCACCGGGCACATACACCCTGACTGTAGATTTAATAAATGCAACCTATACCATTGAATAAAAGAACTAAATTATGAAATATATGAATATATTAATAGCCGGCTTGCTCCTTCTGGGAGCAGCCGCTTGTAGTAATGATGATAAAACTCCGGAATTTCCCCAAGAGCCTACTTATGATATGACCGGATTTGCCAAAGGTGCCGATATCAGTTGGTTGACGCAAATGGAAGCCTCCGGAGCTAAGTTTTATGATGCTTCAGGCCGGCAAACGGAATGTATGACTTTGATGCGTGACTTGGGTATGAACTCTATCCGTTTGCGTGTATGGGTGAACCCCTCGGACGGCTGGTGTAATAAGAGCGATGTTGTGGCGAAGGCCTGGCGTGCCCATCAGCTGGGCATGAGGCTGATGATTGATTTCCATTACAGTGATGTATGGGCCGATCCGGGTAAGCAGAACATCCCCGCTGCATGGGTAGGACTCTCGCTCAATGAAACGAAAGTAGCGATTGCCGACCATACCAAAGACGTGCTGAACGCTCTGAAAGACAAGGGCATCACCCCCGAATGGGTGCAAGTGGGCAATGAAACCAGCAACGGATTCTTATGGGATATGGGGCAAGCCGACCGGAATCCGAAGCAATATGCCGAACTGTTTGCTGCCGGTTATGAAGCCGTGAAAGCGGTTTTTCCCCAATCTATTGTGATAGTGCATTTGGATAATGGTTTCGATAACGAACTCTACAACTGGAACTTGGACATCCTGAAAAATAATGGTGCCAAATGGGACATGATAGGCATGTCACTCTATCCCTACTGGGCTTTGAACAGCGGGAAAGAAACCTCTGCTGAGAAAACCATTACGGATTGCATAGCCAACATCAAGAAAGTAAGCGAGAAATACGATTGTGATGTGATGATCGTAGAAACAGGCATGGAGTGTGCCGACGATAATGGTAAGCTGGCCGGTGATGCCGTTCTTGCCGAAGGGAAAGCACTACTGAGCCGCATTCTGGAAGAATGCCGCGATAACACGGATGGACGCTGCAAAGGTGTGTTTTACTGGGAACCCGAGTGTAAGCCAAGTCAGTATCGGTTGGGTGCATTTACCGAAGATGGTTACCCTACTGTAATAATGGATGCATTCAAATAATAATAATCGTTTATCAATAAAAACAGCAAAAGACAAATGAGAAAGAACGTGTTGGCATTTTCGTGCTGTGCCCTCCTTTCATTGATGGTAATGGCTCAGCGCAGCGAGTATCTACTCGAAAAGAACTGGAAGTTCATGAAGGGGGAAGCTCCGGAAGCCATGAAGCCGGAATTTGACGACCGGAAGTGGGAAACCGTAACCGTGCCTCACGACTGGGCCATCTTCGGTCCCTTCGATCGCAGCAACGATTTGCAGGAAGTGGCGGTAACGCAGAACTTCGAGAAGAAAGCTTCCGTCAAAACCGGACGTACCGGTGGACTTCCTTATGTTGGCATCGGATGGTATCGTACTACGTTCGATGCCCCCGTCAATCAGCAGACGACACTTGTCTTTGATGGTGCCATGAGCGAAGCCCGTGTGTATGTCAATGGACAAGAAGCATGCTTCTGGCCATTTGGTTATAATTCTTTCCATTGTGATGTCACCGGACTTTTGAATAAAGACGGTAAAAACAATACGCTTGCCGTGCGTTTGGAAAATAAACCACAATCTTCCCGTTGGTATCCTGGCGCAGGACTTTATCGCAATGTGCGTGTAGTGAGTACCGATAAAGTACATGTTCCTGTATGGGGCACTCAGCTGACTACTCCTCATGTTTCTGATGAGTATGCTTCAGTACGTCTGTTGACCACTATTGCCAATGATGAAGAAAGAGATATCCGTATCGTGACAGAGATAATCTCTCCCGATGGGAAAGTCGTTGCAACGAAGGATAATACCCGTAAGATTAATCATGGTCAGCCTTTTGAACAAAACTTCCTGGTGAATGCTCCTTGCTTGTGGTCGCCGGAGACACCTTATTTATATAAAGCTGTTTCCAAAATCTATGCCGATGGCAAGCAAACGGATGAATACACTACTCGTTTCGGTATCCGCAGCATAGAAATCATTGCCGACAAAGGGTTTTTCCTGAACGGTAAGCATCGCAAGTTCCAGGGGGTATGCAATCACCACGATCTCGGTCCGTTAGGCGCAGCCATCAATGTTGCTGCATTGCGCCGTCAACTTACGATGCTGAAAGATATGGGTTGTGATGCCATCCGCACCGCTCACAATATGCCGGCACCGGAGTTAGTGCAACTTTGTGATGAAATGGGCTTTATGATGATGCTGGAACCTTTCGACGAATGGGACATTGCCAAATGTGAGAATGGCTATCACCGTTATTTCAACGAGTGGGCAGAACGTGATATGATAAATATGTTGCATCAGTTCCGCAACAATCCTTGTGTCGTAATGTGGAGTATCGGTAATGAAGTTCCTACCCAATGTAGTCCCGTAGGCTATAAAGTCGCTTCTTTCTTGCAGGATATCTGTCATCGTGAAGATCCGACACGTCCTGTTACTTGCGGCATGGATCAGGTGACTTGTGTTCTTGCTAATGGTTTTGCCGCCATGATTGATGTGCCCGGTTTTAATTATCGCGCACACCGTTATCTGGAAGCTTATGAACTGTTGCCGCAGAATATAGTACTTGGTTCTGAAACATCTTCTACCGTTAGTTCTCGTGGCGTATATAAATTCCCTGTAGAGAAACGCGGGGATGCGAAGTACGATGATCACCAGTCTTCCGGATATGACTTGGAGCATTGTGCCTGGTCTAATGTTCCAGATGAAGATTTTGCTTTAGCGGATGATTATGACTGGACTATCGGCCAATTCGTTTGGACAGGATTCGATTATCTGGGTGAGCCTTCTCCTTATGATACGGATGCATGGCCAAGTCATAGCTCTTTGTTTGGTATCATTGACCTTGCCAGTTTGCCAAAAGACCGCTACTATCTGTACCGTAGTCTTTGGAATAAGAATGTGAATACACTCCATATACTTCCTCACTGGACATGGCCGGGTAGGGAAGGAGAGAATACTCCTGTCTTTGTTTACACAAACTATCCTGCTGCCGAACTTTTCGTTAATGGAAAAAGCTATGGTAAACAGCATAAACTGACAGCCGAAGAGAGTAAAGCTATTCAGGACAAAGATACACTTGCCCTCCAGCGTCGTTACCGCCTGATGTGGATGGACGTTCCTTATGAGCCGGGTGAAGTGAAAGTGGTGGCTTACGATGCTTCCGGCAAACCTGCTGAAGAAAAAGTAGTTCGTACTGCCGGCAAACCTCATCATCTGGAAGTCATTGCTGACCGTGACCAACTCACTGCCGATGGTAAAGATTTGGCATACATCACTGTTCGTGTGGTTGATAAAGACGGAAACCTTTGTCCTGCTGATAATCGTCTTGTAAACTTTACGGTGAAAGGCGCGGGGCGTTATCGTGCTGCCGCTAATGGAGATGCAACTTCACTTGATTTATTCCACTTGCCGAAGATGCCCGCTTTCAGTGGTCAGCTGACAGCCATTGTTCAAATGACCGAACAGCCCGGTGAAATTGTTTTCGAGGCTAAGGCTAAAGGGGTGAAATCTGGTAAGCTTGTGCTGAGGTCTGTTAGAGAGTAAAGAAAAGAGGGCGTCACTTTCAAATGAGGTGATGCCCTCTTTTTATTCTACCACCCATTTTTCAATGTTCCGGGTTTTCTCACTGAAGGGCAGTACCTTCCAACTTGAATTCCATGATATAAATGAATTTGTCTGTCTTCAATACGAGGTCGATGCATAATCTCCCGATTCCACTTCATGAACAAATTTCTGAATAGCAAACGGAGCTTCTACTTTGTTGACATTTGTATAGAAAGGCAATAGGAAACGGATGAAGCCTTCCTCTACTTCACGGTTGGGAAAACCTAAGCGATACATACCAAAGCGTTCATCGTATCCTTTGATGGTAAGATACCCACTTTGATAAATCACCGGAATGGGATTGGTTGATTCAGAATCGATGCTGTTCAGTACTTGGGCGTCGGTTTCTTCATGTGCCATCCGTTCCAAATCGTAATGATGTTTTTTTAGTAACTTCACTAAGTAGGTAGGTGTTCCCGTCTCAAACCAATAGCTGTTGAATTCCTTATATTTGAAGGCATTAAGAAGGCTGAAGATTGTATATACCGATAGAGTTATGAGTGAAGTTTTTGTAGCTCTTCGTTACCGATAGCCTGCAACATAGGCTTGTCGTATTCATCTACCAAAATTACTACGCGTTGCCCGGTTTGTTCGCAGGCACGTTCTATAATACCTGCAAAGCGCAGGGAGAAGGAGCGTTCGGATGGTTCGGCGCCGTAGAGTTTTTCCCACGCTACCAACGACTTCTCAAGTATATTATCCAAACTCTCCGGTGCGTCATATTTCTCAATATTGAGGTCGAGATGCAGTATCGGATACTTTATCCAGTCTTTTTCCAGCTTTTCTATTGCCAGTCCCATAAACAGTTCCTTTTTCCCCCGGAAGTATGCTTCCAGTGTTGAGATGAGCAAACTCTTACCGAAACGACGTGGACGGCTCAGGAAGTAATAACGGCCGGTTTTTACCATTTGATAAATCAATGCCGTCTTATCAATATAGAAATAACCATCCTGACGGAGACTTTCGAAATTTTGTATTCCTATGGGATAAATCTTATTGCTCATATTTGTCTGTTTTTATACATCAATACACAAAAGTACTTATTTATGTTCTATTTTCAGTATTAAAAAGGGAAATTTAATCAGGGCAACCGCATCAAAATTTGTTCGTTTCTGGCGGGTTTTGAGGTAAATAGGTAGAGTAAATAGAGTATCTCAATTCCCCTCCTCCTGGGAGGAGGGGTGCCCAGAGGGCGGGGTGGTAGGTAAAGCAAGAAATACCAGTGAATCATATCAATAAGGAATTCTTTTCTCACCTACCACCTCCCCCCGTTGGGGTACTCCTCCTCCCGGGAGGAGGAGAATTAAGATAGTATTACTTGATCATTTGATTCATTTCTGTACCGTTATGAGGGTAGTTGTCCCCTCGTTACCTTCTTCCAGGCCTACTATAAGTTTAACGTCATATTTACTTGCACGCTTGCACTATTTGCTGTAAGTTGCTGATAAATAGTTGAAAAAGCGTGGTGGTAGCAACTTTATTTGCGTGTAAGCAAAAAGTTGCTTGCACGCTTTGTCAGGGATAATGCCTACTCTTCTTTCTGTTAATGACACGTGTGTATTCCGCTGATATACAATGTTCTTTTGATTAATATAGTTTTATTTAGAATGGCCACAATTGTGGTTCACTTGTTTCATAATGGTGATTCATGTGCTCCATCAATGTGAAGTAGTTGTACTACAATTGTGGTCACTCGTAAATTGGCAATATGAATTTAATAAATACTTGGTATTATTCGTAAAGAAGTGGCATCAGACAGGTATAGAATAGTGTGGCTTTTCCTCCGAAAAACGTTCATAAAGGACACGAAACACTAGGAGACTGCATCTATATATGGGTGGCGTTGGGTATATAGATGCAATCGTCAGGAAGGTTTTAACTCATGCACCGGAAATATCGGCTGAACCTAATGAACAGCAGTATGCGGTTTGCAATGATTTCGGGGTAATTAGGAGAGTGGATAATGAAAAAACGGGAAATAGGGATAAGTGTCATTGTGACAAATTGTATTTTTAATTGACTGAGAATGCACTGTTTCTGTCCGTATGTCTGCCGAGATGGAAATATGGAAATGAAAAACGGTAAATATCAGAATAATAGTTGGATAGCGAAATTGTTACATTTGTTCTGGAACGAAATAGCTCTCTAAAACCGTTCTTATAGGTGAAAAACCTGACACAAATAAGTGCGTTGGCGATAAGTAGTAACCCTTTTGCCTATATGTAGTAACCTTTTTACCCATAAGTAGTAACCCTTTCACCCGTAAGTAGTAACCCTTTTCTGCATAAGTAGCTATCAAAGCTGCAATTATATGCAATAATAGTGTATTCTTATCCTTTCTTTATTCACTGAATATGCTGGTTTGTGATTTTGTAAACTAAAGTATGTTGCGAAAATGAGGAATATACTATCATTGTGGATGCTGGATGGGTATAGGTGCTATTGTTTTGATATTTTTTATCTCTTAGTTTCTTGAAAATGATTGTGTATGGGGCTCTTTAAAATGAAGATTTTTATCTTGCGCAACGGTGCAACTCTGTGCAATCGTTTGCACTGTTGCATTTGCATATTTCTTATATTTCTTATATTTTAATATTTTAATAAAGCATATTTTTGTTGCGTCATGTTATAGATACCTTATAAAAGAGAAAGTAATCGAAAGATAATTTCGAATATATAATATAGGTAATTAATATTGTTAACTTTAATTTTTTAAATGCATGAAGCAAGTTAATCTTAGAATCTATCGAATGATTCTTCCCCTATTGATGGGGTTATTCTTGTCTGTTGGCGTTTATGCACAGAACATTACCGTGAAAGGGCATGTAAAAGATGCTACGGGATTGGAAGTGATAGGCGCGAATATCGTAGAAAAAGGAAATACCTCTAATGGTACAATCACCGACCTTGATGGAAATTTCACCTTGAGTGTTCCTAAAGGTGCTACATTAACAATATCTTTTATTGGTTATCAGACACAAGAAGTAGCAGCTGCTCCTATGGTGATGGTGACACTGAAAGATGATGCAGAATTATTGAGTGAAGTAGTAGTAGTGGGGTATGGTCGTACCAAGAAAGATGATCTTACAGGTTCGGTAACGGCAATCAAACCGGATGAGCTCAGTAAAGGTATCACCAACAATGCGCAGGATATGTTGGTTGGAAAAGTGGCCGGTGTCGATGTTATCACTGCAGGTGGTACTCCGGGTGCAGGTGCTCAGATTCGCGTGCGTGGCGGATCTTCTCTTAATGCTTCAAACGATCCGTTGATTGTTATTGATGGTTTGACCATTGATAACAATACTCCAAAAGGAATGAGTAATCCTTTGGCTATGGTTAATCCGAATGATATTGAAACTTTTACAGTTTTAAAGGATGCTTCGGCTACTGCCATTTACGGTAGCCGTGCTTCAAACGGTGTTATCATTATTACCACTAAGAAAGGTAAGAGTGGTTCTGCCCCTAAGGTTTCTTACAACGGTGACATGACAATTTCTATGATCCAGAAAAAGTATGATGTACTCAATGGTGATGAGTTTCGTGAACTTGTTAATAACATCTGGGGCGATAAAGCCGGTGAAGTAGGTATGGGTAACGCTAATACTGATTGGCAAGATCAAATATTCCGCACTGCTATCTCTCATAGTCATAATGTATCAGTATCCGGTGGTTTGAAAAATATGCCTTACCGTTTGAGTTTGGGATATAACGCTTCTGACGGTATCGTTGAAACCTCATGGATGCGTCGTGCCAATGTCGGCTTGAATCTTTCTCCTTCTTTCTTCGATGATCACCTCAATTTGAAGATTAACGCTAAGTATATGTATGAGAAAGACCGTTATGCTGATGCAGGCGGTGCAATAGGTTCTGCTCTTTCAATGGATCCCACTCAGCCGGTATACTTTGATGCTGATGATGCCCGTGCTCCATTTTTCGATGGTTATTTCCAACATTCGCAGTCACCTAAAGATTTCAATGCAGAATGGAAATATACTAATAATCCCAATGCTCCTCAGAATCCTTTAGCTCTGTTGAAACTTAAGGATGTACAGGCTGTTGCCAATGACTTTACAGGTAACTTTGATGTAGACTATAAGGTACATGGCTTTGAAGATTTACGTCTGCATGCCAGCTATGGCGGACAGTATACTGAAAGTAAGCAGGACGATATAATCTCCAAGTATTCTTATTCTAACAACTACTTTGGTTGGAATGGTATAACGCAGACTTATAAATATAGTGTCACAGCTAATGCTTATGCTCAGTACGTTAAGGAAATAGGCGCCCATAATTTTGATATAATGGTTGGTGCCGAAGAAAGTCACTTCCACCGCAGTGGTTACGACTATGGTCAAGGTACCGATCCTTACGATGGTACTCCTCATGATGCCAAATTGAGAGAAGAACAAGCATGGGCTACGCATAACTCTTTAGTTTCTTACTTCGGTCGCTTAAATTATACGTTGCTCAACAGATATATGCTTACGGCTACGTTCCGTGCCGATGGTTCTTCTCGTTTCTCTGAAGACAATAGATGGGGTTACTTCCCTTCTGTGGCATTGGCGTGGAAAATCAATGAAGAGGCATTTATGAAGAATCTTACTTGGTGGAATGAATTCAAACTTCGTTTGGGATGGGGTATGACAGGTCAGCAGGATATTAACTCTGATTTCGGTTATGAAACTCATTATACTTCAAGCGACTCTTTCGCTCAGTATCCTTTTGGCGATACTTACTATGGTACGATGCGTCCGTCGGCTTACAATCCTGACTTGAAGTGGGAGACTACAACTACCTATAATGCCGGTATCGATTTGGGCTTCCTGAATAACCGCATCACAGCCAATATTGATGGTTACTACCGCGAAACCAAAGATTTGCTGAATTCTATCACTATTCCTGTAGGTATGCAGTTTGGTTCTCAGTTAACAAAGAATATCGGTTCGCTGAAGAATTACGGTGTGGAATTCTCTATTAATGCCAAACCTATTGTAACTAAAGATTTTACTTGGGATGTAAGCTATAATATTGCTTGGAACCATAATGAAATTACTGACTTGGTGGATGGTGATGCAGGCTATTATGCATGGTCGGGAGATAAGATCAGTCGTGGTAACAATACCTTGATTCAGGCAAATACTGTAGGTAAAGCAACTAACTCATTCTTTGTTTATCAGCAAGTGTATGATGAGAATGGTAAACCTATTGAAGGTATGTACGTAGACCGTGATGGTAACGGACGTATTGACAATGGTGACCGTTATTTCTACAAGAAACCCTCTGCTGATGTTATTATGGGTCTTACAACTAAATTCCTCTATAAGAACTGGGATTTGAGTATGTCTTTCCGTGCTTCTATTGGTAACTATGTTTATTACGATTTCTTGTCGAATCGTGCAATGGTCAGCCAATCCGGCTTGTATTCTAACAGTGCCCTGCATAACTCTACTGCCGAGGCTGTAGCATTGGGCTTTACCGGTGTAGGAGTAGGTAACGATAATTATTTGAGCGATTACTTCGTACGTAATGCTTCTTATCTGAAGTGCTCAAACATTACTTTAGGTTACTCTTTCCCTGCATTGTTTAAGGTAGCTGGTCATGAAACATGCTCTGGTCGTGCATTCCTTACTGCTCAAAATCCTTTTATTATTTCTAAATATAAAGGCATCGACCCTGAGGTAGCAAGCGGTATTGATTCCAATCCTTATCCGCGTCCTTTCAGCATTCAAGTTGGCTTAAGCCTGAATTTTTAACCTATTAAATGCATATAATGATGAAACATATATTTTTGAAAACAGCCCTTGCAGCCCTCCTTATGGGTGGAGTGGCAACGTCGTGTGTCAACGACTTGAATATTTCGTCTATCGATCCGCAGTCCAGTTCATCGTATGGAGATATGGAACTGTTGGCGAAAATCTACAGTACACTGGGTCTGACAGGCCAGAAAGGTCCTGCCGGTAGTGGAGATATCAGTAGTGATGAAGGTGAAAGCGGATTCTACCGTACTACATTCAATCTACAAGAACTTTGTACCGATGAATGCCTTTGGGCTTGGCAGACTGACGCTGATATTCCTCAAATCACCAATATTGACTGGACGGCTTCATCTGTTCGCGTGCAATGGACGTTCCAGCGTCTGGCTTTCGATGTGACGCTCTGTAACTTCTATCTTACCAACACCGAGGATAAGGCTGAAGAGGCTGACTATAAACAGTATCGTGCTGAGGTCCGCTTTTTGCGTGCCCTCCATATGTGGTACTTCCTCGATCTTTGGGGAAAGGCTCCTTTCAAGACTACGTACGATATTTATGAACTGCCTGTAGAGAAAGCTGGTAAAGAACTTTATGACTGGATTGACAAGGAGTTGACCGAAATAGAACCGGATCTTGCCGAAGTGGGTGCATTCAATAACTCTTCTAACTTTGGACGTGCCGATAAAGGTGCCGCTTATATGCTCCATGCCCGTTTGGCTCTGAACTCTGCTGTTTATACCAAAGGTGCGGTAAAAGACTATCAGAAGGCTATTGACTATTGCGATCTGCTTGATGGGAAATATGAACTTTCTAAAGCTGAAAAGAATGGCTATACTGGTTATGAGCAAGTGTTTATGGCTGATAATGACCAAAATCCGCAAGCTATGAAAGAAATCATCTTGCCTATCCGTCAGGATGGTGCAAAAACAAAATGTTATAGTGGCGCCAATTATCTGGTAAGTTCTACCCGTATCACCGGAATGCCTTATATGGGTACTTCCAATGGTTGGAGCTGTAACTTCTCCCGTGCAGCTTTGGTTAAGAAATTCTTCTCTACGCTCGAAGATTGTCCGATTGCTACAGAAAAAGCGCCGGATAAAGCTACCGAGGCAGAAATTATCGCGCTTGATGAGGCTGCTGGTACTACTACAAAAGACGTGCAGAAGAAAGCCAACGATCATCGTGCATTGTTCTATTCCGGTTGCGGCGGTGGACTTCGCAAACTACAGGCTGAACAGATTGCAGGTTTTAACTCCGGTCTTTCTATTGTGAAGTGGAGTAACATTCGTACAGATGGTGCAGCGACTTCACATAATGAATTCCCCGATGTGGATATTCCTTTGATACGTTATGCTGAAATGTATCTGACTCGTGCAGAGGCTAAGTTCCGTTTGACTGGTGACCCGCAACAAGCGCGTGCTGATATTGAAGTTTTGCGTAGCCGTGCAGGTGCTTCTACTCCTGCTACCATTACCGAACAATATATTATTGATGAATGGTGTCGTGAGTTCTATATGGAAGGTCGTCGTCGTAGTGATTTGATCCGTTTTGGTCTTTTCACAGGTGACAAATACATTTGGGATTTCAAGGGTGGTGTAGCAGAAGGAAAGAGCGTGGAAGATTTCTTCAACGTGTATCCTATTCCGGCTGATGACATCAATGGTAATAAGAACTTGACTCAGAACCCGCGTTATTAATAGAATTTATTATCGAATTTTTTTTAAATCGAAACAATAATATGAAAAAGATACTGCTAGGAATGTTGCTACCTGTTCTTACTTTGGTGTTGGTCACCTCATGTGAGAAAGATATGGATAGCAATCCTACATTCCACGAAAATACTACAGGATTTGTATTGAATATGCCTGCCAACGCAGCCAATAATGTATTGGACTTGCTGACTACTGATCAACTCACTTTTACTACCAGCCAACCTGATTATGGTGGCATACCTTTGAGTACTAACTATGATGTGGAGATTTCTTTTGAAGATTTCAGTGCGGAAGAACCTGTGTACAAAGTTGTGGCAAGCTCGACTTCTGCTACCATTAAAGTATCGGGTAGTAGATTGAATGATGCTGTAATTACTATGTTTCAGGATGCCAATGAAGGTGTGACATATCCTTCTAATGAAGTGAAAGACCTCTATGTACGCTTACATGCCAATGTTAATGGTATGGAGTTGGGGAGTTGTTACTCTAATGTTATAAAGATCCAAGTGATAGCTACTTATCAGGCTCCGAGTATCAAATTACCTGAGAACATTTTTATTGCCGGCTCAAGTATCGGTGAACCTTGGAAAACTTGGAAGCCTTTTGTCGGAGTTTATGGTCTTGAAGGTAACTACTTTACTGTGGTATATATCCCTGATGGCGGTGCATTTAAGTGGGGTACTTATGCTGAACAATGGTTAGGATATGCTGATGTGAATGTGTATAATGACGAGGCTGGTGCCGGACTTTCCGATGATGGTGGCAACATCAAAGTTGCGAATGGTGGCTGGTACACTCTGTGCTTCAAAGCCAAGATTAATGGAGAGGCTATTGACTATACGCTTAATGTTTACAAAGCAGCTTTCTATATTACAGGTAATGCTAATGCTGGTGGTTTCGACACTCCGTCAGAAATGACTGCTCCAGCTGATGACAGTGGGGTATGGGTATCTCCCGAATTTGCCGGTGGAGGTGAGATGCGTGCGTACACTCAAGTTGGTACCTTTGACTGGTGGCGTACAGAGTTTACCCTGTTTAACGGAGAACTGTTCTGGCGTGCTGTCGATATACCTAATAATTGGGCTGAAAATGTAGGCGCTGATTATAGTGTTGCTCCGAATGCCGGTCAAAAACTCTACTTGACTATTGGTACTCCCGGTGTGGATGCCATCGAAAAGGGAGAAGTGAAATAACCTGATTTATAATCTTATTAAAAAAGAAAAACATTATGAATAAAAAACAGATAATCACAGCAATGTTCTTTGTAGGAATAACGCTGGGTGCTTGCACGGAGGATTATAAGGATTGGGCTGACCCCCAATCCAATTCTCCCGAAGAGGCTGCCGCTAAATATGAGATAAGTTATGCTGCGGGTGCTGATGCTACTATCTTGATGGATGATGTGTACGCTAAATACAAAGATGATGAAACAGGTCTTAAGGAAGATTCTGTGAAGATTGCTGCATTGTCAAGTAGCAATGCGAATATCGCTTCAATTCTTGTAAGTGGAGTTACAATTAATGGGAGTGCTATTAACGCAGTGCTGAGAGAAGGACAGGTTAAGGTAAATACCGTACAGCTTGATTCAGTAGTTCGTAAAGTTTTTAACAGCCGTGCTCATACCGAGCGTACGTTGGATATAAACGTGAGCGCTATTGCCAAATTGACTAATGGTGAAGCTATATCTGTGGCAGGTGCTACACAAGCAAAGCTAACTCCAGTTGTAACTCCGGAAATTAGCGAGGAAGGGTATTATATGTTAGGCGATTTTCAAGAACAGTCTTCTGGTAAGAAATGGGATGAAAAGAACCCTGTGGTAATGGAAAAGATAGGTGACGGATTGTATAAGGCGACTGTAACAACAGTAGCTGCAACTTCTTATTTTAAGTTCTTCCGTGCTTATGATACAACGAACCCTAATTGGGATGTGGACATCAATCCCGGTGAATTAGGCACTGTAATTGATGGTGATTTAGCTACTGAGAATTTCTTAGTGTGGCGTAATGATCCTTCTTGTTCTGCTGTAAAGTCACCTGCTATTAGTGGTATAAATGAGTACATCGTTACGTTAGATATGATCAATATGACTTTTAAGGTAGCGATTAAAACTTATGATCTCTTTATGACTGGTAGTAACTACGGTTGGGGCGAAACGTGGAAACAGTTAACTCCAGTATATGGTGCGGAAGGTGAATATTGGAGTATCGTATACTTAGAAAGTGGTGAAAAAATTAAATTTGCTCCACAGGCAGATTGGGGAAATGATTTCGGTGGCCAAGCTGCGGTTAATGATGTAGCCGGTGCCGGTTTGGCGGCCGATGCTGATAACAATTTGGAAGCTAAAAATGCCGGTTGGTATTTGTTGCATGTCATTAACGGCACAGAACGTGTGGTCAATGTCCTCGCCCCTGATGTTTATCTGATTGGTAATACTGCAGGGGGATGGGATGCTGTAGAAGCTAACAAGTTTACTGTTCCCGGAACGAAAGACGGTGAATTTGTATCTCCTGCATTTGTTGCTGCTGATGAAGTTCGTATGTGTGTGAATTTTGGAGGCTATGATTGGTGGAAGACTGAGTTCATTGTTCTTGATGGAAAGATTGTTTATAGAGGTAATGGCAATGATCAAGAACGAGTAAAGGTTGCTGAAGGTCAGAAAGCTTATCTGAACTTTACTGCCGGTACGGGCTCTTTCAAATAATCTTATCTGAATATTGAATAAAGCCCTCTCTCTCGTAATGGTAAAACGGGGGAAGAGGGCTTTTGCTTTTTCATTGAAACAATCACTAATATCGTTATGAAGAATTTTAGATCAGTATTCGTTATCTTGTTTTTGTTTGCTTTATGTGTTGGAATTCATGCTCAACAACGTCTCTTGGGTGGTGATATTTCTTTGTTGCCAAGTTATGAAAAAGCTGGAACCATATATCGTAATGAAAAGGGAAGGGCAGTAAAACCTCTTGAATATTTTAAAGAGCAAAGCTGGAATGCCGTCCGTGTTCGTCTTTTTGTTGACCCTTCAAAAGCTTCTGCTGAACACAAAGGTGAAGGAGTGTGCCAAGATTTAGATTATGTGACTAAATTTGGACAGCAAATAAAAAAAGAAGGTTATCAATTTATGCTTGATTTTCATTACTCTGATACATGGGCTGATCCCGGTAAGCAATTTATGCCTGAAAGATGGAAGAATGTTGATGTAGCTTCATTGCCGGATAGTATATATGAATATACTAAAAATAGCCTTGAGGTTATGGTGAAAGCGGGAGCTTCTCCTGACCTCATACAAGTGGGTAATGAAATAACCAACGGCATGTTGTGGCCAGTAGCAAAGGTGGATCCGCTTGGAATGGAAAATTGGGATTTGCTTGTGAAGCTGCTGGAAAGTGGTGCCAAAGCTTGTCGTGAAATTTGTCCTAAAGCAAAGATAATCATCCATACGGAGAAAGCAGGAGAGTGGAACAAAACTAAAACTTACTATAACCATTTACGAAAGCTTGATTACGATGTTATAGGGCTTAGTTATTATCCTATGTGGCATAAAGCCGTGGGGGTACTTGCTGCTACGCTCGATTCTCTCGCTGTTGACTTTCCTGATAAAGAGGTGATGATAGTGGAGACTGCCGCCTACTATTCGCATGAGAATGACCAATGGGCAAAAAGTGCGGATGAACATTCTGAATTCTATCCTATAACTACTGAAGGACAGCGTATATTCACTCACGAACTTGTGGCTGAATTACGTCGTCATGCCAACGTGACGGGATTATTTTGGTGGTTCCCCGAGGAAAACGCTTGCGGTAATAATGTAACAGAAGGTTGGATTAATCGTGGGCTTTTTGATAATCATACGGGCAAAGTTCTTCCTGCAATGAAAGAGTTTAGTCTGTTTGTTCAACCTTTGTAAATAGTATCTTTTATTTTATGTATGATGAAAACTAAAACTTTATTTTTATCTTTTGCTTTATTGCTATGTCAATTGGGACTTGCTAAACAAATCATGTCGTCAGAAAGACTTATTGAATATTCTAAGTTTGAATCTTCTATTATTCCTTCACAGGATAATTCTGATTGGCTCTCTTCACATTATTCAGGAAAGAAAAATGAGAAGATAGAAAAAGTGGAACCTGCTTTTTGGTGGTCTGGCATGAAGAATACCCGTTTACAGTTGATGGTATATGGTTCAAATATAGCAACATATAAACCTGAAATAAATCATCCGGGAGTTGTTTTGAAGGAAGTCTGTCCAATGGAGAGTCCAAACTATCTGGTTTTGTATTTAGATGTAAAAGATGCGGCACCGGGTAAATTTCAGATAGAATTCGTTAAAGGAAAACGTAAGCTGAATTATACTTATGAATTGAAAGAACGCCAACGTAAAGGAGAAGATAGGATTGGCTTTAATTCTTCTGATGTCGTATATTTATTAATGCCGGACCGCTTTGCCAATGGTGATGAAAGCAATGACTATATACAGATGAAGTATCCTTATACAGTAAATCGTAGGGATGTAAATGCTCGTCATGGTGGTGATTTAGCCGGTATTATGCAACATCTTGATTATTTGGATAGCTTGGGGATTACGGCAATCTGGACAACTCCTGTTTTGGAAAATGATATGGGTGAAGGCTCTTATCATGGTTATGCTGCAACGGATTACTATAAAATAGATCCTCGTTTGGGAACTAATGAAGATTATGTTCGTTTGGCGGAATCTATGCATCAACGTGGAATGAAACTGATAATGGATATGGTTTTTAATCATTGTGGAACCAATCATCCTTGGCTGCTTGATCCACCAATGCAGAATTGGTTTAATAATTCACATAAATATATCGAGACCAATCATAATAAAACTGTATTTTTTGATCCTTATGCTTCGGATATAGATAAGCAGGAACTGACGGATGGTTGGTTTGTGCCTACAATGCCCGATTTAAATCAAAGAAATCGTTTTCTTGCTGATTATTTGATTCAGAATTCAATCTGGTGGATTGAATATGCAGATTTAGATGGTATTCGCCAAGATACATATGTATATCCGGATCCGGATATGATGGTTCGTTGGTGTAAAGAAGTTTTTGAGGAATATCCAAATTTCAATATTGTAGGTGAAGTAATGATTCCCAATAACCCTGTAGGTACTGCATATTGGCAACAAAATAGTGTGCTTAATGAGAAAGCTAATACAAAGCTGAAATCTGTGATGGATTTTCGTTTGCGAACAATAGCTGGTAAAGTTTTCCATGAAGAAACTTCCTGGGATACTGGTTTGCAGCTGCTTTTCGAACATTTTGCTTATGATTTTTGCTATCCTGACATTAACAATGTGATGCGTCTACTTGAAAATCATGATACGGATCGCTTCTTATTGGAGACCCCGGAAAATTTGAATGCTTATAAGCAGGCAGTTACCTTGTTGTTGACAATTCCGGGCATACCACAATTGTATTATGGGCAGGAATTACTAATGTCTGGCAGTAATAAAATAGATTTTGGGTATGTACGTCCGGATATGCCGGGAGGTTGGAAAGGAGATGCAATTTCTGTTTTCCAGGAAAATGGAAGAACGGCTATGCAGCAGGAAGCTTTTGATTTTATGAGTAAGTTACTGCATTGGCGTAAAGGAAATGATGTTATTTCTAAAGGTAAGATGAAACATTTTGTGCCTCGTAATAATGTATATGTGTATGAGCGTTCTTGTGATGGAAGAAGTATACTGGTTATAATGAATGGAATAAATAAAGAAGTTGATTTGGACTTGGCTCCTTATAAAGAAGTAATAGGAGATAAGACTAGTTCGAAGAATGTGTTGACGAACGGTAGTGTGTCCTTAGGAAGAATACTTCATTTACAACCTAAAGAAGTGCTTGTACTTGAATTATAATGTTGAGTTATGAAAAAGTATTACTCTCATAATATTTTTTATGCTTGAATTGGATTGAAGTAATTTAGAAGAAATAGGTGCTACAGGAGAATATAGAAAAAGAGAGTGATTATTAAGATACTCTCTTTTTCTTAATGGGAGGGACTGTGAATAGATTGTTTTATAAATATTTAGTAATCTCTGTTTAATAGGAGATGATTATAATTTAGCGTATGAAAATAAGACTTTTTTTTATACTATTATCTCTGTTGCTGTGCCAATGGACTATTGCTCAACAAACTGTATCATCAGGGAAACTTATAGAATATTCTCGATTTAACTCTACCATTGTTCCCTCTCGCAATGTTTTCGTATGGTTACCTACAGGTTACTCAACAAAAGAAAGATACGATGTCCTCTATATGCATGATGGGCAAATGCTTTTTGATGCAAATACTACATGGAATAAACAAGAATGGGGAATTGATGAAATTGTAGGAAAACTTTTGGCTGAGAAGAAAATGGAACCATGTATTGTTGTGGGAATAGCGAGTATTCCGGAAACGAGGTATGAAGATTATTTTCCCAAAAAAGCATTAAACTATTTATCGGATGAACAATTGCCGGAAGATATTAGTTTTAATGCAGATAACTATCTTCGTTTTCTGGTAGAAGAAGTTAAGCCTTTTATTGATAAAGAATATTCCACGAATAAGAGTGTTGAGCATACTTTTGTGATGGGCTCCAGTATGGGTGGCCTAATTTCACTATATGCACTTTGTGAATACCCGGAAGTATTTGGAGGGGCTGCATGTATGTCAACTCATGTTCCCATGATATTAAGTAAGGAACTATCTAAAGAAAAAGCGGATCAATGGTCGGGAGCTTTTAGGAATTATCTTGATGAGAACCTTCCGATGGCTAACAGTCGTATAATTTATATGGATAGAGGAGATGCTACCTTAGATGCTTATTATCCTCCTTATCAGGATGAACTGGACAAATTGATGAGGAAGAAAGGCTGGAAAGGACCAATGTGGGTGTCTAAAGTATTTCCGGGAGCTGCGCATACGGAAGTGGATTGGAATAAGCGTTTAGATAATCCGTTATTATTTCTTTTAGGAACTGATAGAAAAGATTGTATTTGTGATAAAAAGGATACAGATATGTCGCCTGATGATTATTTGATTTCTAAGTTTAAAGATGCTGATATCGTGCTATTGGCTGAAGACCATGGTGTTAAGGAAAACTTGGACTTCGTTAGAAAAATGATACCGAAGTTGTATGCGAATGGTATCTATATGTTAGGTATGGAATTTGGAGCATATGAGGATCAGAAGCAATTGGATTCATTGATAAATGCACCAAGATATAATGAGAAATTAGCTCGTCAACTGATGTTCAATTATAATACCCGTTGGGCTATAGTTGAGTATATGAATCTCTATAAAGCAGCTTGGGAATGGAATCACTCATTACCGGAGCAAGCGAAAAAGTTTCGTGTTTTAAATATTAGTTATCGCTACAATTGGAAAAAGTTTGAAGGAGCTAGAACTCCGGAAAATATGAAGCAAGTGTTTCCTTTAGGGAATACAGAAGACTTTCGGTGTGCATTGTTGGAACGTGAAGTGTTGTCTGTTCACGAGAAAATATTGGTTCTGACTGGGACTATTCATGCATTTACGTCCTACCGTTTTCCTTATTATGATTATACTTCTCCTGGTTTTGTACGTTATGAGAATCGTTTTTTAGGAAATCTGCTGTACGATAAATATGGTAATAAAGTAGTATCTGTAGCTTTGCACCAGCCTTTCTTTAATTATCCTAATCAGCAACCAACATTAATTTCCCCAGCGGCTGGAAAGTTAGAACTAATAATGGAAAAATCTCAGAATAACCCCATTGGCTTTGATTTGAAAGGTTCTCATATTGGTGAATTACGCGATTATAGTTATTATTCAATGGGGCATAAAGATTTTATTCTATCCGATTTGTTCGATGGATATATATTCCTTAAACCAATAAGAGAATTATCCTCTTGTACTGTTGACTATAAGTTTATGGATGATACTAATTGGAATGAAGCTGTGAGTAATAGCCCTGATCCTGATTGGCAACCACGTCCACATGATAAGGAAGAATATTGGAGGGTAGTGGAGAACTTTATGAATATTGAAAAAAGATATGCGGATGTTCAATGAGGTGAAAGGATTGAGCTTTTTTATCTCATATGGATAGTAAAATGAGAATGGCATTTTTGGGCTTATAGAATGCAGTATTGTAGCTTTTGGAGCATTTACTATATAAATAGAAACCTAAAAATATATTACTTATGAAAAACTTATTATTTTTTGCCTCTTTATTTTTTGCAATTTTATGTACCGGGTGTAGTAGCGATAAAGATAACAGTGATGCCGAGGATTGTTCTGAAGTTAATTGTACTGACAAGTTTTGCAATATTGGAGTTGAAATAAAATACGAAGATGATACACCTGTCGTATTGGATAGTTATGAAGTCATAGAAGTTGCTACAGGAAAAGTACGGGATGTTCCTAACTGGGGAGAAGAATTTCATACATATATCATCGCTTCAGATCTTGATAGAGAAGATTTTGCAGGAAAAGAGATTGAGTTGCAGTTTGTTGGTAAAATAGGAGAAAAAACAGTAGTTACTAAAAACTATGTAGTTTCAGCAAACTGTTGCTATACTTATTTGCTAAAGGGTGATGAAGAGATTGTACTAAAGGAGAGGAGGCCTTAGTAGGGCGGTCAACTACTTAGTAGTAATCGAGTCATTACTACTAAGTTTAAAGCCTGTTTAAAAACTCTTTTTTAACCGATGATATCAATAATTTGTTGAGGTGTTATCACCAGTGCATTATTTCCGTGGACAGGCTTTTGTTTAAGGAACAGCGCCGGAACAATTTCCTGTCTTTTCAGGAACGGAAGCTTTCGTGCTTTGGCTGTCAGTTCGTAGATGAGCCGGTCCGCGTCTTCCCCTTCCGTCCATTTACATTCTCCGACCAGCAATTTTTTTCTGTCTAAACTTTCCGCTACAACATCCAGTTCAATACTTTCATCCCTTGATACGTTACCCCACCAACGTCCCGCAAGGTTATACATTTCTCCGCCAATTTCTCCGCCACTGACTGCTTGGCGGCACAGTTTTTCCCACCAGGCAGATACATAGCGGGAGAATTGCGATCGGATGCTATCTGTTACGAAAGTGGAACGTCCCAGTTCAATTAATGAACGATTGGGAACCACAAAATGAAAGTAGAAATCCATAAATGGGTCGCTTACCTTATACAAACTCCTCTTGCTGTTCTTCGGATTATCACCGAAAGGTATTTCCCGCTCGATGAAATCCAGCTGGCGGAGCTTCTCTAACGGACCAGATAAATGAGTAGCGGGCTTTTCCAAACATGCCGCTATTTCGGACAACCGATTGGCGCCGCTTCCAATCACGGAAAGCAAAGTAGATGCCTGAATTACATCCCGCATATCATCCATGAATAGACGTATAGGTTCTTCATAAAGCGTTCCCAATGGATTAAGTATGTTGTAAGCGATGGATTCCTGCAAATCGTCATTTTGTAGCCGGAGTTCCCAATAACGAGGTACACCGCCCCATACGGCATATTCCTCTATCGTGCTGACGGCATCCGAATGTAATACTTCCTGCAAATACTTTATGTGTATGGGAGAAAGTTTCAGCATCTGGTCCGCACGACCGTAAAGAGGGGCACTTCCATCCAATATCAGCCCTTGCATTAATTGCTGGGAAGAGCCACAGATAATCAGGTTGTATTTCAAACTACGAGAGTCTATTAATTTTTGCAACAGGGCAGGAAGTTCAGGAGAACTTTTAACTAAATAAGGAAATTCGTCCAAGCAGAGAGTGAAACGCTTCTGTGTCCGATGATTGAGTGCTGTTAACAGAACTTGCCAATCGGGATAGATCACCTTGTCGAAGTCAGGAAATACCAGAGCAATCTCTTTTGCCAACAAGCTGATTTGATGGGCACGTTCCGTTTGGTCTGCCATATAGTATACGTCATCTGGAGTTATCACCTTTTTAATTAAAGTTGATTTTCCGAGCCTACGCCTGCCATATACCACGATAAAAGTAGGCTTTTCACTGTTCAGTGTCTTAATCAGACGTTGCTGTTCTTCTATTCTATCAACAAATTTCATAACTGCAAATATTATGTGGTACAAAAATAATGTTTCTACTCCATAATAACAAAACTATTGCTTGATTTCTCTTTTCCATTTCAGGATAACCTTAAATCCGCAGTTAAAAAAATTCTTATTGTTCATTTGTTCCAGACAGTCCACTGTTCGCAACAGCGCAAGAAAGTTGCCCATGTTGATATTATAGGCTTTCCCGTTCTCGAACTGTCGCAAAGTGACAAGGCTTACGCCGGCTTTATCGGCAGCCTCTTTCTGGATGAGCTTGTAGGCTAACCGGTACTCCTTAAATCTTCTGCCTCTTGCATATATACCGTTGTTTGGGATGTTTAGGCTTATCGGGGTATTTCAGGATAAGTAAACCTAAATCTATTAAAGGCTTGATATAGCTGTCTTGCACATATTTACGGTCGGATAAATTCAGAATATTCATAAGTTCCTCCCTGCTATATTCTTTTCCGTCTATAAGTTTATTGTATAAATTTTGAATATTTTCGTTCAAAGCTTGGGGGGTAGCTTTCTCTTTCGCTATAAAAGTAACATTCACTCCATTAGACATTTGTGAGATTTTGGGTATTTCCATTCCTTCTTCTTGGCACATGGTAATTACCCTGCGAATGCCGGAACCATACTTCTCGATTAGTCCTAAGTCTTTACAAAAGTCTGCTATTACTTTGTTCCGAGGGGTTGATCTATAGTTGTTGTTGAGTAGATCAGCTATGGTAATCTCTTCCGGTAATAATCCCGGATTAAAGAATTCAATCTTATCCGGATATACTTTTACTATAGAATCTGCCGGAGATTGATAATTGCGATGAACTATCATATTCAATATTATTTCTCTTATGGCTTCTAAGGGATATTGCCAGCGTTCTGTATTTTGCGGATTTCCGGTGATAATGACTTCTTTGTTAATATGCTTTTTAACAAAGTTCATGACTTCATCAATCTGTGTTAATATGTCAGATTTAGAACGCAAGGAATCCTTTATGATAATATCTGACTGGAAAAAGCCGAACTCTATGGTTGAAATGATGTGGTCATTTTTGTGAAATAGCAGAAAAGCGGCATTCGTTATTTTTTCTTCTCGTAACATATCATATTTTACGAGAAAAGATAAAGGGTCTTCGGTAATATTTCGTCCTCTGGAACGTAATAGGTCTATTACTTTTTGAACTTTCTCTAATGAGAGATCTTCAATGGAATGTATGGGGTCTATATATGCATCCCAGCTGGAATTCATTGTTTGCAAATGCATATTTACAACTTCATTTATCGTCATTTGATGTGTGGAGTTCTTTATCCGTTTGAAGTATTTGCCTTGAACGGATACGGGCTTTATCGGATATTCTTGTATAGAGAGTTGTAGAACTTGTTTCCCTTCAAATTCTGAAACTTCAGCATCGGGTATTAATATCGGAGCAGTTTTACTTTTTACTTCGTTTACTAATTGTTGAACGGTCTCCTGCTACTAATGTTTCTATCACTTCTATATTAAAAGATGATTTGAACTCTACAGTTAGACTTTCATTTTCGGGAATACTATTCATTTTGAGTTTTCTTAGTGGCACATGATAATTGTATCTATTAGCAAATGTACGCTTTCTATGTTGAAGAATAAAATGGAATGGGATATTTTTTATTCTTGTTTCGCTGTTTCATGCAACCGTTTGCATTACTTCTTCTTCCTCTTCTGTTTCAAGCACTTGATAATCCGGAATAACTACTGTACTTTTGGACCATTAACTATAAATTGATACCGAATGAAAAGACTCTACGCTTTTTTTATTTGCTTGTTAGCTATTTTAGCTATGCAGGCGCAAATAGTAACTACTACTCCGGATTTTCCAACGGAGAATGATGAAGTCACCATTGTTTTTGATGCAACGAAAGGTACCGCTGGGTTGAAAGGCTTTACCGGTGATGTATATGCGCATACGGGAGTGACAATTGGGAACACAGTTTGGCAATATGCCTCCACTTGGGGAGATAATTCGGCGAAGTATAAATTGACTTCATTAGGAAATGATAAATGGCAGCTGAAAATAACCCCCAATATTCGTGAATATTATGGTGTCAAAGATGGAGAAACTGTAACACAGTTAGCTTTTGTTTTTCGTAGTGCAGATAAATCAAAAGAAGGCAAGGACACGGGGAACAAAGATATCTTTGTTGATGTACATATTGCCGGTTTAACCGTTCGTTTTGATCAACCTGCCGAGAAAGAGAATTTGATTACCAATACTGCTCTTACAATTCAAGCTTCCGCTTCTGTTGCCTCTGCTTTGAAACTCTATGTAGATGCTACTGAAATAGCCATGGAAGCTAATGCTACTACAATTTCTAAATCTCACACGTTCTCAACTGCCGGCAGATATACGTTGAAAGCAGAAGCTACAGCCAATGGTAAAACTGTTTCTGCTACACAAGAAGTAACAGTACTGAATGGGACAAGCACCTCGGAGAAAATGCCCCAAGGAGTGCGTCCCGGTATTAACTATATTAGTGATACAGAAGCAACTTTAGTATTGCAGGCTCCCAAAAAGGAGTATGTATATGTAGTGGGGGACTTTAACGATTGGACTCCTAAATCGGATTATCAGTTGAAACAAGATGGTGAATATTTCTGGATAACTCTTTCCGGACTGACAAAAGGTGAAGAATATGCTTTCCAGTATTTAGTAGATGGTTCTATTTATATTGCAGATCCTTATACTGATAAAGTACTGGACCCATGGAATGATTCGTATATTGAAAGTACGACATATCCGAACTTGAAACCTTATCCGACCGGAAAGGCAGAAGGCATTGTTTCGGTTCTACAGACTGGCCAGACTGCATATAATTGGAAAGTGAAGAACTTCGAACGTCCGGCTTCTGAGCAATTGGTTATTTATGAAATGTTGATTCGTGATTTTACTGAAGAACATACATTCAATGCTGCAAAAGAAAAACTGGAATACCTGAAGAGTCTGGGAGTGAATGCGGTTGAATTGATGCCTGTTAATGAATTTGAAGGAAACACGAGCTGGGGATATAATCCTTCATTCTATTTTGCCGTAGATAAGTATTATGGTACAAAGAATGATTTAAGAGCTTTTGTGGATGAATGTCACAGTCAAGGGATGGCTGTTATTATCGATCTTGTGCTGAATCATAGCTTTGGTCAGTCTCCTTTCTATCTTCTGTATAAGGATGCGGATGGGAAGCCTTCTGCAGATAATCCGTGGTATAATCAAGAATCAAATATTAAGAATACGAGCCTTTCATGGGGATATGATTTTAATCATGAGAGTGAGTATACTCGTGCTCTGGTGGATAGTGTAGCTGGTTTTTGGATGTCGGAATATAAAATTGATGGTTTCCGTTATGACTTTACAAAGGGCTTTTCTAATACTCCTTATGGGGAGAATGACTGGGCAAATGGACCGGATAATGCACGTATTACTAACTTGAAGCGTATGTCGGCTGCCGTACAAAAGCGGCAACCGGGTGCTTATGTTATTTTTGAACATCTGGCAGCTACTAGTGAAGAAAAGCAGTTAGGAGATGCGGGTATCTTGTTGTGGCGTAATATGAATAACGCATATTGTCAAACAGCAATGGGATGGACTACAGAAAATGATTTCAGTGGTTTATATGCGGGAACAAGTATGCCTGCCGGTAGCTTAGTGGGATATATGGAAAGTCATGATGAAGAACGTACAGGGTTTAAAGCCTGGAAATGGGGAAATACCGGAGTAATAGCATCAACTACGAGTACAAATACCGGAATGAGCCCTGCAACAGGAAGTAATATTAATCTCTCTACCCGTACCAAACGTTTAGCCACCAATGCGGCCTTCTTCCTTACCGTACCCGGACCAAAGATGATCTGGCAATTTGGTGAGTTAGGATATGATTTCTCTATAAACAACAATAGCGACGGTTCTGGATATGATGATCAAGGTGGTTTTCGTACCGACCCCAAGCCGATACGTTGGGACTACTTTGAAGATGTTGATCGAAAGAAATTGTATGAGACGTATGCTGCTCTTTTAGATTTACGTCATTCCTATCCTGAATTGTTTGCTTCAAATACTACATTTAGCTGGAAAGTAGGTACTGCTAACTGGGACAATGGACGTACTTTGTCGGCTACTTCCATTGACGGCAAGTCTCTTGTAGTTGTTGGCAACTTTACGCTGGCAGATAAGAACTTTTCTGTAACTTTCCAGGAAACTGGTACATGGTATGAGTTACTGAAAGACAATGAGCCTTTGAGTGTATCAAGTACTACACAGACTATTGCTGTTCCTGCCCATGAATTCCGTCTCTTTACTAACTTTAAACCAACTCTGACAGGTATCGAGACTACTGCTCCTGATGCCGAAAAGCCTTTAATATATTACAATAGAGGTATGGATACTTTGGTGCTGCCTGCCGGAGAAGCTAAACGCGTAGAAGTATATTCTGTGAATGGAATGTTGGTGATGACACAGGAAAAATGTACTTCTGTCGGTTTGTCTGCTTTGCCTGTTGGTTATTATATGGCACGGGCTTATATGGAAGACGGCAGAGTACAGGTTTGCAAAATAATGAAATAGATTAGTTACGATAAAATAGGTTAGTTGCTGTAAATATGATCAACAACAAAGTGAATTTATGCTTTTCGAAGAAAGCTGCGGGTATATTACTCGCAGCTACTTCTTTTTTAGTGATGGCTTGTAGTGAAAATGTAAAAGAATTGTCTACGCTAAGTACAAACGAATTAGGCATTACCATACCTGACGGACAGTCACGTGAATATTCTTATACAGACAAAAACGGAGGTTTCTATTATGGAATGACCTCTACGGATGATTGGGGAGATTGGTATGCAGGCTGGAATATTTATGCCAAACGTATCTTTGCCGATTACCGTTTGTATGTGGATGGAGAAAGATTGCTTCGGGAAAATGCCCGCACATCGGTATATCCTGACAAATTAGTTCGCCGATATGAAAAGGCTGTGGAAACATTCTGTCTGGTGGATGAACCGAAGTTGTTGTATGTTCGTATGGATAGTGTACAAGGGAAGCAGATCTCATTCATGCTGATGGGGGAAAATGTGGTGGATGCACGGAAGGATGGAAATTCTGTACTCTATACAACGAAAGAGTCACCGGAAAATGTAATACGTATAGCACCCGTAGCGGAGACAGGAATTGAGTTTGCAGATAATCTGATAACTGTTCCGGTTGCTGCAGGTGGTTTCCTGATTGCTTTTGGTACGGAAGAAGATAGCCGGCAAGCAATAGATGGTTTCCGTAAAGAAGGAGAGAAGTGGTTGGCTGTACGTAGTCAGCGTATTCAATCCTTACTGAACCATAATCCTTTAAAGACCAATCTGGATTCTTTGGATCATGCCCTTGCCTGGATTATGCTTACCAATGATCAGTTGATCACTCATCAGCACGGTGGTTATGGTATGTATGCCGGTTTACCCTGGTTCACGGACTTCTGGGGGCGGGATATGTTTATTTCTATGCCGGGTGCAGTGCTTTGTACAGGGCAGTTTGATACGGCACGTGATATTCTTGCGTCATTTGCACGTTATCAGGATACCATTTCCACATCTCCTACTTACGGACGCGTACCTAATCGTTTGAATCTGGAAGGTATTCTTTATAATACCACTGACGGAACCCCTCGTTTCGTTATGCAGGTGCACGATTATCTGAAATATACGGGTGACACCGCCTTCGTGAAAGAAATTTATCCTTCAGTGAAGATTGCTACGGATGCTTCTCTTCGCCTGTATACGGACGAAAAAGGGTATCTTACCCATGCGGATGCGGACACTTGGATGGATGCCAAACGTCAAAGCAAGTATCCCTGTTCACCACGTGGCAATCGTGCTGTGGATGTGCAGGCATTGTGGTATACCCAATTGACGAATGCCTCGGATCTTGCCCGCTACATGAACCGTGAAGAAGATGCTCAGCGTTGGAATCTTGCCGCGGAGCGTCTCCGCTCAAATTTTGAACAGGATTTTGTAGACACAGCCTCCCAGTCAATCTATGATCATCTGAATACAGATGGAAGTGGGGATGCGCAATTCCGTCCCAATGCTATCTATGCGTTGGATCTGGTTTCTGATCCTGACTTGAAGATGCATGAGACAAAAGAAGTTTGGGAACGTCTGGTATATCCGTGGGGAGTGTCTTCACTCGATCAGTTCGACGAACAGTTCCATCCTTATCATGAGCAATGGTATCGTTATCATAAAGATGATGCTTATCATAATGGCACGATATGGCTTTGGAATAATGGTATGGCCATGCAGCGGATGATAGAAAACGGACAAGCTGACATCGCATATACTTTGTTCAGGAACATGAACCGCCAGGCACTTGCGGAAGGTGCTGTCGGCAGTTTATCAGAGAATGCGGATGCATGGCCACGTGCCGGACAGACATGGGTGCGTCGAAGTGGAACTTTCCTGCAGGCGTGGAGTAATAGCGAGCATATCCGCGTGTGGAATCAATACTTCCTGGGAATTCGTCCTGATATGCTCAATCATTCCATAACCATTGATCCGCAGCTTCCTTCTGAATTGAAGGTAGTGGATAGTCGGGTAAATATAGGAGATGGTACATTACGTATGATTATTGCTAAAAACGATGCGAGCGGAACTTACCGCTATGAATGGACCGGTACACCCGTAACTCTCAAACTGGATATCGATTCTTATCAGACATTGGATGTTCCGGTTTCAACAGATCACTCGGTAAGTATCAGGACAGAGGGAGCACGTATGACAGTGGATGTCTCTAATGCCTCCGGTAAGAAGACAGCCAATTATGTAGCAGAACGGGATGCACTCAAGCAGGAACAGAAGAAACAACAAGATGATTATTTTATGAATACTCATTTTGCAAAGCCTTCTTACAGAGAAAATATGAAGAGTATGTCCCGTTACTTTGATCCGCCATTGACGTATCAGAGTGTGGAATAATTCTATTCGTAAATCTTATTCAGCAATTTATTCAGCCACTCCCAGCGGAAAAGAAACCAGCGGCGGGTACTGCTTTGTTTACCGCCGAAGCGTAAGACAAATTCGCGGTAACCGTGCTTGCGGAAGGGGAGGCCGACATCCATAAATTCAAGGTGACGGTATCCCCGCTGCTTGGCATCGAACAGAGCATACCATACGGCAAGTATACCCGGGTAATGAAGGGCATACGTCTTGCGCATACCACCAGAGAACCAAAGGTAAGCACTGTCTTCGGAATAGATGCAGGCACTGCCGCCTATTATTTTATCTTTGTAAGTGACAATGAATATTTTGCTTTGTTCCCCTTTTATCATTTCTTCTTCCATGCGTAGGAAGAACACTCTGCTGGGGAAATGACGGCGTATTTTAGAAGAATAGACATGGTGCAGCATCTGGGAGAATGCATGCACTTCCTCCGGAGTATGAGCTTCCTTTACTTCTGCACCATTTTTTAATCCTTTTTTTATTTGCCGGATGCGCGAGGGACTGAAGCGGCTTTCTACATGCTCAATGCTATGTAATGAATTACGTACCCGTAGCCAGTTTATGGCGAAGTAATGGTTTTTGCGGAAAGATTTATAACCGAACAGGGAGTTTTCCAGGTTACGGAATTCAATAAGGAATGCCTCCCGTAACGCTTCAGCCGTTAACCGTTGCAACATCTCACCAAAGACAAACTCCTTGTCAACAGTTTCATCAAAATACTCTCCTGTGCCATAAACCTCACATCGCTTGATAATGGCGGGCGGGAACAGACGGGCACTCTTTCGTACTGCTGCCAATAGCTTGGCGACAGGCTTTTCGGCTTCTGATGCAACAATGAGAAGGGGCGTATAACCCGGGGTTGCTTCGTAGATATGAAACAACTCGATGGAGTGAAATGTATTATTGCCCGGCAGTTCCGGGATGTCATTCCCGTGGTAATATGTCGTCAGTTTCAAAGGCATTGACTGCAAATTTAGAAAATAATCTTGTATCTTTGCGTTCCTAAATGGTTATTTAGCGCAATGCGCTAAATAAGTTACTAATAAAATATGATATATGGAAAATTTCAGTGAATTGCTAAAAGTTCGCCGCAGTATGCGGAAATTTACGGATGAAGAGTTGACGCAGGAAGAGGTGGTTACCCTGATGAAAGCTGCGCTGATGTCACCCACTTCCAAGCGGACAAATGCATGGCAGTTTATTATGGTAGACGATAAGGAGTTGCTTGAAAAACTATCACATTGCAAGGCGCAAGCGTCGCAATTTATTGCTGATGCACCGTTGGCAATTGTAGTAACGGCTGATCCGTTAGTGAGTGATGTGTGGATTGAAGATGCTTCCATTGCTTCGATTATTATACAATTACAGGCAGAAGATATGGGCTTAGGCAGTTGCTGGGTGCAGGTGCGCGAACGTTTCACCGCTTCCGGTATGCCGTCCGATGAATATGTGCGCGAAGTGCTCGATATTCCCTTACAACTGCAAGTGCTCAGTGTCGTTGCTATCGGACACAAAGGCATGGAACGTAAGCCTTTCAGTGAAGAACATCTGCAATGGGAAAAAGTTCATATCAATAAATACGGAGGAAAGTAACGGTGGGTGCAGCAAAAGCAAACAATAACCGCGATACTTACAGGGCCACAGCGGTTACATTGATTGTTTTCGGTATACTTTATCTGGTGGACAAATTGATACATTTCTCAAGTATTGGTCTGCCGTGGGTGATGAATAAGGATAATTTTCTGCTTTATACGGCGGTGATATTTCTCATCTTCAAGCGTGATAAATCGGTGGGACTGGTGTTGATTGGTCTGTGGCTGATACTGAATTTCGGATTGATAACGGCATTGCTCGGCACGATGTCTGCCTATCTGCTGCCTGTGACTTTGCTGGTTCTCGGAATTATTCTATATTGGCTGGCTACAAGATGAAAAGGAGTGTACAAGATACGCCGGTAGTCTTTATCGGTGCCGGAAACCTCGCAACGAACCTGGCCAAGGCTTTATATCAAAATGGTTTTCGTATAGTACAGGTCTACAGCCGTACAAAAGAGGCTGCATGTGCCTTGGCTCAAGCGATAGAGGCGGAATATACGACTGAACTTTCGGAAGTATCCAGGGATGCCCGGCTCTATATTGTCTCTTTGAAGGATACTGCTTTCGTGGAACTATTACCCGAAATTGTTGCCGGGAAGGAAGATGCTTTGCTGGTACATACAGCTGGGAGCATTCCGATGAGCATTTGGGAAGGAAAAACTTCGCGTTACGGTGTGTTTTATCCTATGCAGACTTTCAGCAAACAGCGCGAGGTGGATTTCCGTACGATTCCTTTCTTCATAGAGAGCAATTCATCCGAAGATACGGAATTGTTGAAGGCAATTGCTTCTGTCCTTTCGGAAAAGGTGTATGAAGCTACCTCTGAGCAGCGTAGAAGCCTGCATCTGGCAGCTGTGTTCACTTGTAATTTTACGAATCACATGTATGCTCTGGCGGCTGAATTATTGAAGAAATATAATCTTCCATTCGATGCGATGCTACCCCTGATTGATGAAACAGCCCGTAAAGTGCATGAACTGGAACCGAAGCAGGCTCAGACAGGTCCGGCTGTACGTTATGATGAAAATGTAATCAATAAGCATCTGGAGATGCTTGCTGATGAACCGGAGATGCGGGAATTATATCAGCTTGTGAGCGAGAATATACATCGTTTGCATAACAAGTAATGTTTCGATGCATAACAAGCAATGTTTTGGTACATAACAAGCATAGTTTTATCCTAAAACAAGCATTGTTTTTTTTGAAAGGTAACCTAATTTAAAAACCGAATATAGTGAGTACTATCAATTACGATCTGAAAAAAATAAAAGCACTTGTATTTGATGTTGATGGCGTTTTGAGTGCTAACGTCATACCGATGAGTTCGGATGGAGAACCGATGCGTACCGTGAACATTAAAGATGGTTACGCTTTGCACCTTGCCTGCAAACAGGGTTTGTTACTGGGAATCATTACCGGTGGACGCTCCGAAGCTGTTCGCAAACGCTTTATGGCCTTGGGAATTCCTTCTGAGGATATTTACATGGCTTCTTCCGTAAAAATCCATGATTATCATGATTTTCGTGACCGCCATGGCTTGAAAAACGAAGAGATTCTTTATGTAGGTGATGACATTCCGGATATTGAAGTAATGCGTGAGTGCGGATTACCTTGTTGTCCTAAAGACGCATCAGCAGAAGTGAAGACCGTCTCCCGCTATATTTCCTATGCCAATGGTGGCTATGGCTGTGGTCGGGACGTTGTAGAACAAGTATTGAAAGTTCAGGGACTTTGGATGGATGATAAAGCCTTTGGTTGGTGATCTCCTCTTATACTTAATGCTTAAAAATTAATACTTTAAATCGTTATGTTGGACAATTTAGAGAAATATAAGGTGATTCTTGCCTCGGGATCTCCCCGCAGGAGAGAATTGATGGCAGGTTTGGGCGTGAATTATGAAGTGCGGATTCTTCCGGATGTGGATGAATCTTATCCGCATACTTTGCAGGGGGAGGAAATACCGCTCTACATTGCTAAGGAAAAAGCGGACGCCTACATACCTATGATGCAACCTGATGAACTGATAATTACGGCGGATACGATTGTATGGCTGGATGGTAAGGTTCTTGGCAAACCCCGGGATAGGGAAGATGCTTTGCAGATGTTGCGGACTATGTCGGGGCGTACCCATGAAGTTTTCACCGGTGTATGCATAACCACTACCGATTGGCAGCGAAGTTTTACAGCACAGACTGAAGTACGTTTCGCCACATTGAGCGAAGATGAAATTATATATTACGTAGATAACTTCAAACCGATGGATAAAGCCGGAGCCTATGGAGTACAGGAGTGGATCGGTTTTATTGGGGTGGAGAATATCTCGGGAAGTTACTATAATATTATGGGGCTTCCTGTGCAAAAACTATACAGGGAATTACTGAAGGTATAGTTTAATACTCTTTCTCGTTTGCCAGATTCCAGGCATTCAGAAAAGATGCTCTGGTTATCTCCACAATCTTTTCCCAGTTCAGTCTGTCGGCATGATCGGAGGGCTGGTGGTAGTCCGGATGTCCATCCGTATGATACCAGATAATAGGAACTCCCGCTTTGGCAAAGGAACCGTTATCACTACCGCCTATGGGGTTATCCCATGGACGATAGTCGGGCTCTAACCGGAGATTGTATTTCTTTATACCTTCTTTGAGCCACTTTCCAAAAGCCGCGTTGGCTTCTGTATAGAAATAAACCACGTGCATCGGTTGCTGCGGTTTATTGTTACGGCCTATCATGTCGAAATTCAGATAACCCTTGACTTGTGAAATGAACGGGCAGGTTTGTACAAAGAATTTTGAACCCAGCAATCCTTTCTCTTCGCCATCCCAGAAAGCAAAAATAATATTTCTTTCCGGTTGTTTCCCGCTGGCAATGAATGCTTTGGCTATTTGTAGGACAGCTGATACTCCGGAAGCATTGTCATCGGCACCGTTATAAATCTGATCACCATCCAGAGCCGGATCTATTCCTAAATGATCGAAGTGTGCGCCGACAATTGCATACTCATTGACATTTTTACCGGGAATCATTCCCAAGACATTAGTCATTGGGAGTTTCTGATGAACTTCTTTGCTGAATAAAGCAATCGAATCGGGGTGTACTTCCAACCGTCCTTTTTTCTGCCGTTCTCTCCGGCAGGCTTCAAAAGGTTGAAAATAACTGTCTCCTAATGGCTGTACTCCCATTGCCTGTAGCAATGAAGCGATATATTGCGCCGCTACCTTGGAACCGTGGTATCCGGCTTCCCGACCCTGTAATTCATCATGTGCCAGAAAACCGATATACGCTTCGGCGGATGCCCGGTTTATGCTTTCCAGTCCTTTTTCCACGGGAGTCTGTGCTGCTGCCAGATAGCTGAAACAACAGAGTATAGCCAGAATGCAGTATTTCTTCATCAGATATTTATTTATGCCTTTATTCAATCATATCCAGCATTAATGGAATTTCCTCGGCTGCGATACCTTGCTTGAGCAGGCTGTTCCGGTCTCTGTCGAATATTTCCAGGAATGCGTCCTTGCTACCACTTTCTGCCATAGCTTTACCATAGAGTCCGGCAGCTTTTTCTATATTTCCCAATACCCATGCCACGTGTCCGGCATTGAGATAATCTGTTGCAAGAGGTTTGGAGGCGAGAAGTTTGTCATAATACTTCATAGCCTGTTCATGCTTACCACTGACAAATGAGCACCAACCGATACCGCGCCATGCTTTCATGCAGTTGTTTTCCAGAAAGTCCAGTTTGAAGAAGTATTGTAGTGCATCTTCGTATCTTTTCTGTTCTGCCAGGCAACTTGCGGTATAGAATAACACATTGTGGTTTTCTGGTTGAATTGTTTCCACACGGTGGTAGTATTCCAGAGCGGCATCGAATTTCTTCATCTGACGGTAACAGGTAGCCAGATGGCGGAGCGTCCACAAATGATCAGGTTTCAGCATATCGGCTTTCAGATAAGCATCCACAGCTTCCTGATAGCGTTTCTCCTTTTGCAGGCAGAAGCCTGTTTTCTGGAAAATATCCGCATTGGCCTGTTTCCGGTCTATCAATATCCGGTAGAGCTCCAATGCTTCGGCAGGGTGCTCTTTGCGGAAATGGAAATCGGCAACAGCCACCAATAGTTCGGGAGCACTCAGCAATTCTTTCAGCACAGGATTACGGTGCAAAGCAATCTCTTCCTGGAAGATGTTGTGGAACTCATTTCTACGTTGGCTGAGTTTGAAGAAACGATATAAATCGTGAATATACTGGTTGCTGATAACGTCAGGCCGTTCTGCGTATTGCTTCAGACTGGCGCTATTCTTCTCTTCCATAAAGTCACTTTGGTCCTGGGGCGTCATCTGGCTTAACATCATATCCCGCTGTCCTTGCGGAAGTTGGGCAATGGTGAAACAGAATGAATACTTATCACTGTTGCAGAAGAATCCGGATTGCAGAATAATAGAGAGTACAGAACTTTCACTTGTCTGGTTCAAGCCGACCTGGTGGATAATACTGGAGTGCATCCGGTCGAAAGGATAGAACCAGTTGTGTGGTTCGCGGAAGAAAGGATAGCCTTTCAGTTGTGCGAATGTACTCATATAGACATCAGCGCCTTCCAACTGTAAATCGTTCATTTCTCGTATTTTGTCTCCCAATCCTGATTGTTCGAAAGCCTGTTCCCAGTCCGGATTACGGTCGTTTTCATCAGTTTCTTCAAAACCGAATTTCATGTTGCGCATGATATTCACGTTCCTCATCATTTCGGGAATGATTTCTTCCCGCATCTTCTTGTCTATTTTCTCGGTTTCCTGGCTGCGAAGCAGTTGGATGTAAACACGGTTCACCTGTTTACTGAAGTCCGGATCTTCTCTGAAAAGAGAAATGCGTGCTTCCAGTTCCGGGTAGAGTGTAATGCGAGTGGGGTAGAGATGCAGGGTGATGACAAGTCCTACCAAAGCCCTTTGGTTGATTTGCGGATGGGTATGGCGGAGTCCGTCGAGCAGCCAATTGATCTTGCGTTCGTCGAAACACTCCATTAAACTAAGTGTGACAGCACTGACAAACAGACATAAATCATTGATTGGTAATGTTTCCGAGCGGAGCATATCTTCTGCCTGGGCAAATTCTTCCAAAGTCCAGTTATTGTTGCTCCAAGTGGTAAGAAACATAACCTGGTGTGTTTCTTCATGCCGTTTTAAGATAGCGTCCAAGCCCTGATAGTTTGCCAACTGCGATACAGCCATTTCGTCCGAGAATCCTTCCAGTATCCTCTGTTGGGCAGAGAGGTCATAAGCCTTCGGCAACTGGTTGGGATTTCTGCGCAAAGAATGATAGTAGTAGGTAGATATCTCATCCAGCAATAGGATGCGCGTCTGATCGGCAATTTCCCAGGTATCGGCTAATAGTTGACGATACAATTTATGCCGTTCCGGATCTTTCATTCCCAGCTTCATGTATTGCAGCATATACTGATAGGAAGTCTGGATTTGTTCCAGGCGGTTACGCAAAGTCCAGTCATTACTATTATATAAGAAAGCATCCAGCTGAACGAGAGCTTCTTTCAGCCGTTTATATTCCAGTAAACTGACTATCTGATTATATTGTTTTTGGATGGATTGTTCATTCATATTCAGTCCTTTCTTTAATACTTTATTAGTATAAGGTACAAAAATGATGCCAAAAAAGTTCGGGTTCTTAGAAAATACTGACTGCAGTTTTGGTTGTCAGTAATTCCAGAGCTTTCATGCCCATTACGGAGTTGCCTTTGGAATTGAGTCGCGGACTCCATACGGCTACTGCATACTTGCGTGGGCATACAGCAGCGATACCACCACCGACACCACTTTTCCCGGGTAATCCTACCAGGTAAGAAAACTCACCGGCTTCATCATAGAAACCGCATGTTTGCATAATGGCATTGATACGCTTCACCTGCGAAGTCGTCAGTTCGGTTCCATCAAAACTGAACGGTCTTGTGTGATCGGCAAAGGGGAGGAAAGAATGTGCCAGTTCCCGGCAATTCATACCTATGGAACATTGACGGAAGTAGAAGCGAAGTACCCGCTCGATGTCGTTTTCTATATTGCCGTGATATTTTAGTATATTGGTGATGGCGGCATTCAGATATCCATACTCCCGTTCGGAAGCAGCCATGCTTTCATTATATTGAATCGTGTCATTGCCGCAGAGTTTCCGCACAAAAGAGAGATATTCCCTTTCCGGATATTCAAGTACTGAGAGTAAGACGTCTGCCATTACCAATGCCCCTGCATTGATGAGTGGATTGCGGGGGATTCCTTTCTCCATTTCCAGCTGAAAGATGGAGTTGAATGCATTGCCGGACGGTTCTACGCCTATGCGTTTCCAAAGTTCGTTACCTATCCGGCCAAAGCTCATGGCAAGAGAAAATACTTTCGAAATACTCTGCACGGCGAAACGTTCATCACTGTCTCCCTGGGCATATTCCTTGCCTTCGATGGTGCGCAGACAGATGCCATAACGATCAGGATTGACTTTCAGCAGTTCAGGGATATAACTTGCCGGTTTGCCTTCCTGTGCATACGGCTGTATTTCTTCGTATATTTCTTTCAGAATTCGGCTGTATTCCATAGCATGTAAGGTTTTTCTTTAGAAGCGCACTTGCAACTGTGCTTGTAATAAATTACTGTTTTCTCCGATATGGCGGTTGCAGTACGTATATTGTGCCTGTACTCTGCACTTAGGATAAAACCAGTATTGCAGTCCCACTACGTAATTGGTTTGCTTGTCATCCAGCACTTTGCTTTTGTTAAAATAGTCATAAGATGCAATGACATCCACTTTGGGGAATACATGTGCAGATGCCGTTACGTAGTAGCCGTCGCTTTTCACGTGTCCATCTTTTCCGGCCAGGTATTCTGTGCGTACATCAACCGGTTTGGTCTTAATCACTGCACCTGCCGACCAACGGTTACGCGTATAGTTTTCACCTACCTGTATATCCGGATTAAGAGTGGAAGTGGCTACTGCGCATCCCTTTCCTTTAACAAAAGAACCACCTACGGATAGCCAGTCGAGCGGATGAACCATCAGACTGCCTACAATATCTTTCTGGTTGTTCTTGTCTTTCAGATTGATGCCTTGTCCATTCATCAATGCAAGATTATAATTTACCAGTTTGCCGAACAGGTCTCCATAAATCAGAAGACCCATATCGCGTCCGCTGCTGGAACCATATAACGGATCGCTGCCGTTGATACCGGCCAGATAATTGACAGACTGCGCGTAGCAATTGATCAACTCTACATAGCAGGGAGACATTGGGTTTTCAATGGTATACATCGTTTTGAATTGTCCGATGCGGGCGGTCAGTTGGGGGAGGAATTTGTATTCGGTGTATGCTTCAAGTATTTTCCCGGTATTGGCAAAGCTGTACATGAAGTAACATAGCCAGCGGTCAGTGATTTTACCTTGTGCCATGAAGATAACCCGCTTGATGTCGAAGGTATTACTGCCATCGTCGGCATCATCATACGTATATCCTACCTGTGCATAACCGGCAAGGCTGATACGGTCTTTCAGAGTGTTTACTACGTCGTTTAAACAAGCATCTTGTGCCGTTGCTATCAGGACAGAGAACAAGAAAGCGAAGGATAACAGTATTCGTTTCATTATTTTTTGTAGATGTGAAGATATAAGATTAAAAAAGGCAACCCTTCTTTTCAAAGAGCTGCCTTTGGGTATGATAATGTCTGTTTTTATTCGTTGATAGCAGCGATACCCGGAAGAACTTTTCCTTCGATTGCTTCGAGCAATGCACCACCACCGGTTGAAACGTAAGAAACACCGCTTGCCAAACCGAACTTGTTTACGCAAGCTACGGAATCACCACCACCTACAAGTGAGAAAGCACCGTTCTTGGTAGCCTCTACGATAGCTTCACCTACGGCACGTGAGCCATGAGTAAAGTTCTCGAATTCGAATACACCAGTCGGACCGTTCCACAAGATAGTCTTGGAGTTTTTAATAACGTCTGTGAAGATTTTCTCTGTTTCAGGACCGATATCCAAACCTTCCCAACCATCAGGAATTTGGTCAACCGGACAGAACTTAGTGTTGGCGTCGTTAGAGAAAGCGTCAGCGATCTTAGCGTCAACAGCCAATACCAGGTTTACACCTTTTTCTTTAGCTTTTGCTACCAGGTCAAGAGCCAGGTCCAGTTTGTCATCTTCGCAAATGGAAATACCGATCTTTCCACCCATAGCCTTAGTGAAAGTATAAGTCATACCACCGGCGATGATCAGGTTATCAACCTTACTCAGCAGGTTTTCGATGATTTCGATTTTAGAAGAAACCTTAGAACCACCCATGATAGCAGTGAACGGACGTTTGATGTCATTCAATACTTTATCAACAGCTTTCACTTCTTTCTCCATCAAGTAACCGAACATCTTGTTGTCTTTGTCGAAATATTTAGCGATCAAAGCCGTAGAAGCGTGTGCACGGTGAGCTGTACCGAAAGCGTCGTTTACGTAGCAGTCAGCATAAGAAGCCAATTTCTTGGTGAATTCTTTCTGGCTTTCTTTTACGGCTTTCTTGGCGGCAGCTTTTTCTTCGTCTGTCGCATCTTCTGCCAAACCGCGGGGTTTGCCTTCCTCTTCAGCATAGAAACGAAGATTCTCAAGCAACAGCACTTCACCCGGTTGCAGAGCAGCAGCTTTTACAGCAGCTTCTTCGCCCATACAGTCGTTAGCAAATTGCACCTCAACACCCAACAATTCTGACAGATGTTTCAGGATATGTTTCAAAGAGAACTTGTCAGCCGGACCTTTTGGACGACCGAGGTGAGAACCAATAATTATACTGCCACCGTCAGCCAAAATTTTCTTCAGCGTAGGAAGAGCAGCACGCATACGGTTATCATCTGTAATGTTGAAGTTTTCGTCCAAGGGTACATTGAAGTCCACACGAACGAATGCCTTTTTACCGGCAAAGTTGAATTGATCAATTGTCATAATACTCTATTTTATTTAAAAGTGTTATTAATTTGTTTTCGTGAGCGCAAAGTTAGCATTTATTTCTTTCTTTTGCTATGAAACCGTCATTTATTCTTTATCTTCCGGCTTCTCTTTGCTAACTTTATACTTCTCGCAATAATATTTGCACATCAATTGCAAACCGCAGTTGTCACATTGTGGTGTACGTGCCTGGCAGACGTATCGTCCGTGCAAAATAAGCCAGTGATGAGCAATGGGAATGTCGGCTTCCGGAATGTTTTTCACCAGTTCTTTTTCTACACTGAACGGGGTGGTGCATTGGTCCGAAACTAGTCCGAGGCGATGGCTTACACGGAACACATGAGTGTCTACTGCCATTGCCGCTTTGTTGAATACAACGGATTGGATGACGTTTGCCGTCTTACGTCCTACACCGGGAAGTTTTATGAGTTCTTCCAGTGTGCCGGGCACTTCGCTGTTGAAGTCTTTCACCAACATTTGTGCCATGCCTACCAGATGTTTTGCCTTGTTATTGGGGTAAGACACGCTACGGATATATTCATATATCACTTCCGGAGTACTGGCAGCGAGAACTTCCGGAGTCGGGAAGTCGCGATACAGTGGCGGAACAATCATATTCACCCGTTTATCCGTACATTGGGCGGAGAGGATGACCGCTATCAGCAGTTGAAACGGAGTCTCATAGTGTAGTTCCGTTTCGGCTACGGGACGATTTTCCCGAAACCAGGCAAGGACTTTTTCATAACGTTCTTTCTTTCTCATCGCAATTTATTTTTATGGTAATTGGGAGCTACTTTGCCATTGAAGTAGAGCATGGAAACAATGGTAAGGCAGGCTCCGAATAAATAGGCTTTATCAAAGGTGCTGACTTCTGCAATATAGCCTCCTGTCAACATACCGATACCGATGCCTACATCCCAGGAGGTCAGGTAGGTGGAAGTGGCGGTACCACGTTGGCTGTTGGGGGCGAGGTTGACAAATAAAGTGTTGTAAGCGGGGAACATAATGCCGAACCCCACTCCCAGCAACAAGGCCACGGAAAAGAAAACAATCGTACATACCATGTTGTTCCAGCTGATAAGATATACACAGGCCGAAAGCAGGAAAAAACTGAACACCACGAGATACAGTCCAGCGGAAATAACCTGCGTTATCTTACCTCTGTCCACAATCTTTCCGGAGAATATACGTGAAATAGCCATTCCTATTGCCATGAAAGTGAAGAAGAAACCTGTGGTGGCATTAATCCCGATTTGTTTGGCATACATAGCCACATAGTTGGTCGTCATTCCATAAGGAATGGAAAGCAACAAGAGGCTGATACCTGCCGGAATACCTTTCAGCAATATGAATCGGTCGAGAGATATCGGTTCCCGTCTCACAGGTGGTTTATAAGGAGTCTTTACAAGAGAAGCGCAAACGAACCCAGCCATACAGGACCCTAGTGAACAGCAGAATATGGTAGTAAAACTCATTCCCGCATCATGCAGAAATAATCCTGACATCGGACCCACTGCCATTGCAATGTTGTTTGAAAGCCCATAATATCCCAATCCTTCTCCGCGTCGTGAAGATGGCATGATGTCAATCACCACTGTGTTACCACCTACGGTTACCATTCCGAACGATACTCCCTGTATGATACGAAACATGATAAACAGTGTAAGCGAGCCTGCAATAATGTATCCGGCAAACATCGTCATAAAGATGAAGTAAGCCATCAAATATAAAGGTTTACGTGCAAAACTGTCCAGAAAATAACCGGAGAAAGGGCGGATACACAATGCAGCTACTGTGTAGCAGGAAAGAATGATACCGATTGTGGAATTGCCGGCACTGAATACTTCGGACAGGTAAAAGGGAAGTACCGGTATCAGCAACCAGAATCCGAAATACAGCAGGAAGTTGGCTGCGAGAATAAAACAATAACTGGAAGTAACAAGTTTATCTTTCATTCTTATTAAATTGAGAGTTGAGAATTGAGAATCGAGAGTTGCCTGTGGCATGATAGCGCAGCCCAACTCTCAACTCTTAATTCTCAACTCTCCACTTATTTTAGTAAGCGGCTTCGAATTCCTTCAGGAATCTTGTGTCGTTTTCAGAGAACATACGAAGGTCTTTCACCTGATATTTCAGGTTAGTAATACGCTCGATACCCATACCGAGGGCGTATCCGCTGTATACCTTACTGTCGATGCCGTTACTTTCCAATACGTTGGGGTCTACCATACCGCAACCCAGGATTTCTACCCAGCCGGTATGCTTGCAGAACGGACAGCCCTTTCCGCCACAAATGTTACAACTGATGTCCATTTCGGCACTGGGTTCCGTGAACGGGAAATAAGACGGACGCAGACGGATCTTGGTATCTTCGCCGAACATTTCTTTGGCAAAGAGCAATAACACCTGTTTCAGATCAGTGAAAGATACGTCTTTATCTACGTACAACGCTTCTACCTGATGGAAAAAGCAGTGTGCACGATAGCTGATAGCTTCGTTACGATATACGCGTCCCGGGCAAATGATGCGGATAGGAGGTTGTGAGACTTCCATAACGCGTGTTTGTACGGATGAAGTGTGCGTACGCAATACGATGTCGGGATGTGCTTCGATGAAGAAAGTATCCTGCATATCGCGTGCGGGGTGATCTTCAGCAAAATTCAATGCGGAGAACACGTGCCAGTCATCCTCAATTTCCGGACCTTCGGCAATACTGAAACCCAGACGTGCAAATATATCGATGATTTCGTTTTTTACGATGGTGAGCGGGTGGCGTGTACCCAGTTCTACCGGATAAGCGGAACGAGTGAGGTCAATATCGTCACAACCCGTATCCTGGCTTTCGAACTGTTCTTTCAGGGCGTTAATCTTTTCCTGCGCCTTGTTTTTCAGTTCATTCAGTCTCATGCCGACTTCTTTCTTCTGTTCGGCAGCCACGTTGCGGAAGTCTGCCATCAAGTCATTGATAGCGCCTTTTTTACTGAGGAATTTGATGCGGAGTGCTTCCAGTTCCTCGGCGTTGGCAGCTTTCAGTGCTTCCACTTCTTGCAGAAGCTGGTTGATTTTATCTATCATATCGTCGTTATTATTTATTTCCGAAATACATAAAACGGTGCAAAGATACAACTTTATCATGATTTCGCTCCCAATCTCTTTATAAAATTAATCGGTCGCGGGGAAAAAGTCTGTGGCTGTGTAAATCTTCGTAGCATCTCTATGCGATCTCCGTATTGTATAGATTGCGGATAATCATTACCCTTATCAGCTATGCACCGTCCTTCTTATCTTTGTGGGAGGTTAATTAGCTTCTTCTTTGTTCTTTTTCAGTGCCTTCTGATAAAGTTCTTCTTGCAAAACAAAGAATTCTGCCATGAGCTCAACAGGAACACATGGGTCGTTTTCATCTTCCGCATTGTTCATCAATTGCTCGATTCTTTTAGAGAGGGAAAGGTAACGCTGCATTTCAGGGTCATAGGGGTTAAGCGTATGCAGTATAATGTCGCTTTTCCTTAAATTAGTTTGTTTCATCTTTTATGATTGATTTATTCGGCAAAGGTAACTGCTTTTTTAGTATTCTTAAGTATTCCGGCGTAAATAATCTTTTTGCTAAGCAATTTTTTCGAACAGATATTAAAAAAATATATTAATAGGTCTCTCTGATAACAACTTAATAGCTATTCAACTATCTTTATTACAGAAAATAGTGGCCACAAGTGTTTTCGTATTACTAACAATATCTATATAGTGTCAGATTCTTAACGGAAGGCATTATATAGTAACTAATTTGTAAACTATGGAAACCAAAAAAACACCCAAAGCAAACTTGGAAAGCAAGAGACCCACGTGGTTACTTGTAGGTTATGTAGTCGTACTTGCCTTCATGTTCGTAGCGTTTGAATGGACGCGTGATATTAAGATTGACACGAGTGGTCGTATCGTCGAAAATGTATTTGAACAGGACATGGAGATCCCTCTTACAAGGCAGCCTGAGGTTGCTCCCCCACCTCCACCTCAAGTTACTCCTATTAATGATGTTTTGACAATAATAGATGATGACGCTAATGTAGAAGAAACCAATTTTGCCTCCTCGGAAGAAACCGGTGAGGATGTGGTAGTGAAACACATACCTGTCACTGTGGACGAAGATGTACCGGTAGAAGATGAGATTTTTGAAGTAGTGGAAGAAAATCCGCAATTTCTCAATGGTGGTACAGTCGGTCTTTTACAGTATTTGAGTAAGAATATCAAGTATCCCACCATTCCACAAGAGAATGGAACCCAGGGGCGTGTAACAGTACAGTTTGTTGTGAACAAGGATGGTAGCATCGTGGATGTGAACGTGATAAGAGGCGTTGATCCTTATCTGGACAAAGAAGCGGTTCGTGTTATTTCTACCATGCCGAAATGGAAGCCCGGAAAACAACGTGGCGTACCCGTACGCTGCAAGTTTACAGTGCCTGTGACGTTTAAGTTACAATAGGATAAGTTTTAAAATCATTACATTGTTTGATTAAAGGTGAAATGGTTTGTTTGAGTGTGGATGCTTGAATGAACCATTTCACTTTGCATCAATAGTTCCTACATCCTACACCATTTGTTATTTTTATCTGATTATCAGGTGTATATATGATGTATGAAGCGGTGTAGGAAGATGCATAAAAGCTTCATCCTACACCATAAAACAGACAATAAAGAACGTTTTTATACTTGTAATTTACTAATCCACAGATTCTTAATGTGCATTGTACAAACTTTGCCCGAATTCGTACAAATATCTTTTTTTAGCCTGCAATTATTCATTACTGGAGTTAAACACCATCCTCTCATGGTATAGAAGGCTGAATTATAGATGTAAAATTTGATATGCCCCTTTCTTTTTCCCCTAAAGCTTTCATGTTAATGTCATTATGCTATAAGTAAAACCTCGTTTTCCAATTGTGGGCTGTCTGTCCCGCAATTGCGGGCTGCATAGCCTACAATTGGAAAACGTATAGCCCGCAACTGTAGGACGAAGTTTTGCTACGGGCAAAAGAAGAAAAGTAATAAAGCAAAGCGTGGTTTTCATACGACCTTTTACTCATCTTTCTTATTGTTCCTAAGTATTCTATTGTGGAATCTTTTTGGATTTATAAAGGATAGGTGGGGAGATAGAGTAAAAAAAGGAATATATCCTGCTTCTGATATATTCCTTTTTATCGTGGAGAGTATCGGACTCGAACCGATCACCTCGACACTGCCAGTGTCGCGCTCTAGCCAGATGAGCTAACCCCCCGCGGCTGCAAAGGTGAGAAAAATATCCGAAATGCGCAAGTACTTCTACCTAAAAGTAACTATAAATACCGAATTTTACAGGAGTTAGGACGTTTTGTTGGATAGGGGGTTAGCATATATAGGAATTTTTTCAGTGTACTTATCGCTACTTTTAGCTATATTTGCCTTGAAAAAGTTTCTATATAATTTCACGCTGATGGCCACTTTTAAAATCGAGATACAAAATAAGAGAGCAGACGGAACGTATAATCTGCGTATTCGCGTTACTCATAATACCGTCGTTCGACGCATTTCTACTAACCTATATGTAACTGATGAAGAGCTAACCAGGTCGAAAAAACTGAAAGAGGGCAAAACGTCGCTGTTGGCGGAAGACCTTATAAAGAAGTGTCGCGAAACTTGTAATAGTATGGGTATGGAAATCCAGAACATGCCCATAGACACATTAGTAGATAGGTTGAAATCCGCGTTGAAAGGCGGGGAGACCTTTCAGTTGGATTTTATAAAGTTCGCCGAAGAAAAGATACTAAACCTATCTTCCGGTACAGCCATGATCTACAGAACAGCGATAAATACGTTGCGCCGTTTCATCATGCGCGACGAACTGGACGTATCAGAAATAAACGTATCTTTTCTTCGCTCATTTGAGCGCTTTATAGAGGCGGAGCCATCGAAAAGGGGAAGTAACCGTAAAGCCATGACCGAAAAAGCGAAGGAAGGCAAAGGAGGCCGCGCCGTGTCTTTGTATATGTCATGTATCCGCTCTCTTTATAATCAGGCTAAAGACGAGTATAACGACGAGGACCGGGGGATAATAAACATACCCTATTCCCCTTTCAGTCACTACAAGGTAAAAGCACAACCTAGAACGAAAAAAAGGGCTATTCCCGTGGAAATGATTCAGAAGATAATAAGCCTTCCGTATAAGAAGGAAAGGCCGGACGGTAGACAGTCGGCGTATAACATTGCAAAAGACTGTTTCCTATTATCTTTTATGTTTATCGGGATGAACAGCGCAGATATGTACTACCTGATGCCGCCAAAAAACGGAATATTAGTATATAATCGTAAGAAAACGGCAAGCCGCCGCGCTGATCTGGCCGAAATGCGGGTTAGGGTGGAACCCTGTGCCGCCTTTTTACTGGATAAGTATAAAGGTAATAAAACCCTATTTAACTTTGCGTCACTTTATGCCACTTGTAAGAGTTTCAACCGCGTAATAAACGACGGATTAAAAGAAATAGGTTCAGATATTGGGGTGGAGGGGCTTACATTGTACGCCGCCCGTCATTCTTGGGCCACTATCGCCAGATCGTCGGCCGTTGGAATAGATAAAGCTACCGTACATGAGGCGTTAAATCACGTCGATAAAGAAATGAAAGTGACGGATATCTATATAGATCGGGATTGGTCGGTAATCTGGGAAGCTAATAAAAAGGTATTGGATTTATTCGACTGGTCCGACTTGGAACTATTGTATTTGTTGTAAACAAAAAACGCTACCCTAGTTATTACCGAAGGTAGCGTTTTTCGTTTATGTCGGAGTGTTATATACTTCTGAGTAATCAGTGAAATACTTTCCGATTCTCTCTATTTGCACCTTGGTTATATTCCTAAACACCATTGTACTTTTTAGTTTTTGTAGTCCAAATTCAGACATGATCTTACCAAAAGAAGTATTCATAAACATGGTTGGCATACCTCTAACCCCTTCCATGTTTACGTATATCCTATCGCTACTTTGAATAGCCTCCTTAAGAATATCGTAAAATTCGCTACCTGCATCCGGGTAGGTTTTACCTTGCAAAACATTGTTTAAAATAATTTCTTTCATATCTCAAAATGTAAATTCATCACTAACTTCTGTTCGCCCAAAACTGGATATAGGCAGATCGAAATATATTAGGCTTCCTTTAAAAGAAAACGGAAATCTTCTAGTAATTGTTTCGACTTTCCCTTCTTTTTTAGATAACATAAGAAAAGCGGTATTACTTATTATTCTTAATTTAGCCCCATCTTCGAGGCAAGAGATAACATTATCCAATCCAAATCCCGCATTATGGCCTTTGGTTTTTGCCGATACTCCCTTTTCAAGAGCCTTCGCGAGTGCTGCCGCATCGTCTTTAAGGTCTGGAAAAGCCTGCCTCATTGTATTGGCTATTCCTTTTCCAAAGTCGCATATAGCGATATGTATGATATCGTCATCATCACAATGGATATAGGAAAAAGATACGCCGTTAGCTTCTGCGTGGTCAAAGATATTAAAATATAATTCGCTTAAACAACTATTTAACATAAAAAAGTCCGTTCCGGGGTATTTCTTAGAGAAATAACGGTCTATGCTCATCCTGTATTCTTCGTCCCTTCCTTCAACAGTACGCCATAGATTTAATCTTGATGGGTCCGGGGAGTCGATATGATCTGCTTTAGCTCCTTTCCAGTATTGAGTAAAATTCATATCGCTATGGATGAAGTCCGCTAATTCTTCATTAAGAACTTTAATCCATATCACATATCCTTTTTGCTTAATAGATTCTATCAGGCACGACAGTAGGACTATATGAAAGGGGTCGAATTTACTTACTGTGATTGTTTCGCTTAATGTGATGGTAATACTTGCTGGTATTCCGGTTTTCTTCTGGGCTTTGGGTAGTTCCGTTTGACATGTATGTATTAAACTTACCCAGTCTATTCGATTCGGAGAATCAAAGTTAATATTCTTAGCGGTATTAACCGAATACCTTGTAATAGTATTTTTTGCCATAATAATGCTATCATTATTTTATCTTCTTCTAGGTCTGACCGATTCAATCACATTAAAAATTTGTTTCACTTCACATAAATCAATAACACGATCTGGGTACATATCGTTTAAAGAGTGGATAGTGATCGTATGATTTTCTACGTTGTGATCTACTATACGCTTAACTATTATGCCATCGGTATGCACTATAACGAAATCCCATTTTCGGAGGTGTAACTTTGAATTGGCCCATAAGTGTGGTTGTATTTCACGGCAATAGAGTCTATCACCTTCTAAATAGCTCTCTTCGGTTCCATCGTTCATACTATCGCCCTTGACCTCAAAAGCTATATAATTTCCGTGTCCTTCATGATCTACAATAAAAGGAATTTTCGGGAGCTGATCTAAATAGGTACAATCTGAATACCCATCAAGATAACCCGCATACGCGAATTGGTTTACGAGAGGAATATACACTACGTCTTGTTGAATAGGTACCGCCTCACTATATTTTAGTGCAGGATTCGCATTATTGAGCATTTCGCCATCTCCGTATAGAAACCACTGTTCGTTAAAGACGTTACCAAACCTATTATTTATTTTTTCAATTAAAGCTTTAATGTATCTTTTATCCCCTTTTTTCGCATTGGATATATTTCCTTGAGCCATATCTATTTGTTGCGATAATTCCTTTTGGCTAAACAAAATCTTATTGTCGGGAAACACGCAAAAGCGAAGATGGTTTAGAACTTCTTCGACCCTAGATATTAATTTATCGTTCTCATTATTTTCCATACCAATTATAATTAGTATATTTATGCCGAAATCAAGTTGCGGATGATATCGACTAATTTGTTTAACTGTTCCCGTAAGGGACTATATAGGCGACCTAGCTTCAAACCGCAACTTTGGAGTTGGTCACTTTACTTTATTATTATGTTCAAGGCAATTAAAAAAACAATCAAGGCATGGTATTTCAGAAGGTTGCTCCTTCGCATATACTTTTCGTACTTAAATCATCCTAATACAAAAATTTTAGGTAATTCATTAGACGATGCGCTGTTTGATTATCGTAAAATCAAAAGACTGTTGACTTATAAGGCTAAAACCTAGCAACAGACTGCTTACCCCGTTCCTTTACACTGGGCGTCGGATAAACAACAGGGATCGAGAACTTTACTTTTGATACATTCTCGTTGGTTTCCTTGTTGTCCTCACTTATTTTGCCTCCAATAAAGGAAGATAACACTTTTATCCCGCCCTTTGCCTCTCCATTAACCCCGGTCGTTGAACCCGCTGTTACAGCTACTTCAAAATCTATATAGGATATTTTTAAAACACCAGATTCTGAGCGGTGGACGTCTTCCGTTCCCCTATATGCTGGGGACACAATAGCCCCGTTGTTAACCTCGTCTTGACATTCTTTTACCGCATTTGTGACGTCAAGGATCACACCTTTTACGAAGTCTTTTAAATCCATAGTTTATATAATAAGGTATATACTACTTTAATAGTTAAATAATGCTTTAATACTAATATTAATTAGTATATTGCATCTTATACTAAATATTATTAGTATATTTGCATCAACAAATAAATCAGTAAGCAAATATATGAATAAATATATAAACATTATGAAGATAGATAATAAAATTAATGTTCGTGGCGCTATAAACGCCCTTAATGTAGATGGCGAGTTAAAGTTGTCGCCTAAAAAGTATGTTCCTAGCAGTGTACGTTCTATTGCTGCATCCTTAAAAACTGATACAGGCAAAAGATTCTCGGTATCAGTGGCAGACGATGAAATTGTAGTAACCCGTAAATCCTAACGCTATGGACCTATTTACACTTAAGCAGCAAATAACCGAAGCGGCCGAACTATCGGCCTTGGCTATTGCAAAGCAGATGTTTCCCGCATTTGACGACGTGAAATTCGATGAAGCCGTAAAGCTCGCGGGCAGTGAACGATGGTTAAGATACCATATAAAGAAAGGTCATATCAAGCCCATACGTCGCGGCCCTGCGAAAAATTCCCCTATCTATTACAGCCGCTTGGACATCGCAGCTACGAAAAAGGCCGAAGCGACTTTAATTGCAAAATTGGTATGAAAAAGTTGGGATTTTACGTATCGGTTAGTCTCCTACCGCTTTTCGCGGACGTATCAGCCCTTCCGAACTGGGCCTTTATCACGTACTACGTGGTATTCCTGTTGAATTTAGCAAACGCCGTAAGGCTAGTAAATAACCATTTAAAAATTTAAAATCATGTTTGAAGTAAAAGTAACATTTGAAGCGGGCGAAACACTTAAAGCCCTGATGTCTGGTTTTATGCAACCAGTAGTGATCGAAAAACCTGTAGCAGTTGAAAAGCCTGTAGCTGTTGAAAAAACTGTAGTAGCTGAAAAGCCTGTAACAACGCAGAAAGCCGTAGTTGAAAAGCCCGCCCCGAAAGGAAAATCATCATTCGAGGAATTGGACGACGCCGCCAAGTTAGAAGCCATTAAAGCCGAAGTAACCAAGCAGACCAAAAACAAGAAAGGCGCAGACATTAAATTCATGTTGGCGCAATTCGATGCTAACCGCGCGTCTGAACTTGCTCCTGAACACTATAACGATTTCTACGCTGCCATTCTGCGTTATGGTAAGGGCGAGGCCGTTACTGACATTTTCCCGGAGGATTTAAACTAAAAGTTATGCCAGGAACGCACGCAATACTAAGCCCGTCGTCGGCGTACAGGTGGTTAGCCTGTACACCCTCGGCCCGCTTTGAAGAACAGATACCGGAGGAGGAAAGCATATACGCCGCCGAGGGTACATTAGCGCATGAACTTGCGGCACGTCTGTTAAGTGCTCAACCGTATGGAGACCTCACCGAGAAAGAGTACTATAGTGCTGAAATGCTGGAGCATTGCCGGGCTTACGCAGACTATGTACGCGAATTATCGTCAGACGAGCACGTGTATGTAGAGAAGGAATACGATATGTCGGCTTACATACCATTGCAACACGGTACATGTGACGCCTCTTTCATTAAACGTAAGACTCTTTTTGTGATTGACTTCAAATATGGCGCGGGCGTGAAGGTGGCGGCTACCGCCAACAAGCAGATGATGTGCTACGCATTGGGCGCGTATGATTGCCATTCCAAAGGAAGGGAGATCGAAAGTGTATGCCTGAGCATTTACCAGCCACGCGCCGGGGGCGTATCAAGTTGGGAGCTTTCCGTTGATGACCTACTAAAATGGGCCGAAGAAGAAGCGCGACCTAAAGGGCTGTTAGCCATAGCCGGACAAGGCGATTTTGTACCGGGTACACATTGCCAGTTCTGTAAAGCGCGTACATCTTGTAAAGCCTATTATGATCGTTTCGCTGATGTTAAGGCGATCAAAGATAAAAGGGTTATGACCGATACCGATATAGCCACCGTACTAACGTATGGACCTTTGGTCGCCTCATGGGTGGGAAAAGTACAGGAGGATGTTATCAAACGTATGGAGGGCGGCAAACCTCTGAAAGGTTACAAGTTGGTAGCTGGAAGGGGGAAAAGGGCTTTTAAGAATGAGGACGACGTAGTAGATATCCTAATGGGTGAGGGGCTGGATGACGAAATTTTCGACAGCTCATTGAAATCTCTTACGGCTATCGAAAAGATGGTAGGGCCCAAGAAGTTTAAAACGCTGTTTGCGGATCAGATTATAACCATACCTGGAAAGCCGCAGATAGCTACTATAGACGACGATCGCCCAGCTATCGGAGCTTCCGCAGCGGACGAATACGATGATTTAGTGTAAACCCGATAAAAAGGAGGTGGCCCGTGAAGGATTGTGAAGACTGCATTTGTTGCACCGCCACCGGTAATTGTACTATTGACCTACATGATGAAATCATTAAGGGGAAAAAAATACAGGTCGGTTTGAAACGTTGCCCCGTTTTTGACGGGGAGGCTAAAGGGTGCTACTATTATCGGAGCAGTAATTACTATCATCGAAACATATACGAAATACGCATTAAAAATGGTAAGAGATGAAACTAAAGAATTTAGAGCCCTTACAGACTTTTGAACTGGACGGCCAAAAGTATGAATGTATAGAGGTCTATCCCGGTGGCCGTATAGCCGCCTGTTATGAACTCGACGAAAACGGTAATTATATACCGTCTGGGGATTCTTATAAAATACGCCTGGTATCAGACATCCGTTTTGATCGCCAACACGAGACGGAAGAAGACCGGGTATTAGAGGCGATATTATGAAAACGGCTACGTATCATTACACATTAAGCAATTACCGGGGTGGTTATACCAATCACTCGGTCAAAGTCGAAATAATCGGCGAGAGCGAGAAAAGTTATCAGGTCAGATATTTAGAGCCTGGAACCTTCGGACAGCATGTAGATACTGTGAAATGGGTACGTAAGCGTAATGTAAAAGACATTAAGGGAATGGCGGTAGACGTACGGACGACGCCACGACCGGAAGAAATTAGATTGCCGTACAAAGATTAATAGAAATATGAAAACTAAAGAAAAAAATCCGCTTAAGGTAGTTTTAAGTACGCACCGCGTAAGTTACGTACATGTTAAGGAGCCTTCCAGTTTCGAGGAAGACGGGGAAAAGAAGTACGACACTACGTTTCTGATAAAGAAAGATCACCCCGATGTGGAAAAGATCAAAGCCGCGATTAAGTCCGCTTATACGGCGAACAAAGAAAGTATGTTTAAGGGGCTACCCTTAACCAGTCCAAAGATGTGGAACCCTCTCAGAGACGGCGACGAATGGTTAGAGGAACACCCCGAAGCAACCGAATACGAAGGCTGTTACTTCTTAAAGGCCGCTTCAAAAAGTCAGCCTAAAGTATTTGATGTAGACAAACAGGAAATACTAGACCTTGACGAAGTATATAGCGGCTGTTATTGTCGTGGCGTGATCGTGTGTTATCCATTCAATAACAAGTCTAAGGGATTCGGTTTCTACCTTAACAGTCTTATGAAAACGAACGACGGCGAACGTTTAGGTGGTTTTGAAGCTGACCCGGACGATTACGACGAAGAAGAAGACTTATTATAAACCTACCGGGCGGCAATACGACCGCCCTTTTTAATCTTTATCGAAATGACAGAATTTGAATGTAAGATAAAGTACGAAAAGGTACACGATAACGGCCAGACAAAGAAAGTGACCGAAACGTATGTAGTGAAAGGCATCAGCTTCACCGAAGCCGAATACCGCATAGTAGACGAAATGACGCCTTTTATTTCGGGTGAGTTTACCGTAGCGAATATCAAGAGAGCAAAGTATACAGAGATGTTTCCCAGCGATGAAGAAGCGGCAGACCGTTGGTTTAAGTGCAAACTATCTTTTATTACTTTGAATGAAAGAAGTGGCGCTGAGAAAAGAACTACTTCCCTAATGTTGGTTCAAGCGGCCGATCTTCGCGACGCCGTTAAAAAGCTGGACGAAGGGATGAAAGGGACGATGGCCGACTATCAGATAGTATCTGTTTCCGAAACTCCTATAATGGATATTTACCAATGACCCATCTACACATAGACATAGAGACGTATTGCGATCTGGACGTAGGGGACGTAGGCGTACACCGTTACGCTGAAGACCCTACTTTCAGCATCCTACTTTTCGCTTATAGCTGGGACGACGGCCCGGCTATCGCGTTAGATACATCGGCTGATACGTTCCCTGGCGAAAGTATACCCGCCGATGTCTGGCTGGCACTGACTGACCCGAAGGTACTAAAGATCGCGCATAACGCTAACTTTGAGTTTGTGTGTATCAGTACTTACTACGGGGTTGCGTTGGATATCCGGCAATGGTTTTGCACGATGGTGGGCGCGGCTTATCTGGGCTTGCCGTTAGGTCTGGATAAGATAGGCCAGGTGTTAGGTTTGAGCGAGCAGAAAGACGCTAGGGGTAAGGCCCTTATTACGTATTTCTGTAAACCGTGTAAGCCTACAAAGAAGAACGGCGGGCGTACCCGAAACCTACCGGAACACGATCCGGAAAAGTGGGCTGCATTTATGGAGTATAACGCCCAGGATGTACGTACGGAGAAAGAGATATACGACTATATATCACGTTTCCCCGGTCTTCCTGATCGAGAACGGGAATACTGGGTATTGGATCAGATCATAAATGCTACTGGCATCACTATAGATCGGGAATTTATCGAGGCGGCTATTGATGCAAATACACAGCTTACTAAGGAAGTGCATAACGAACTGGTAAGTATCACAGGTGTAGATAACCCCAATAGCCTGCACCAGTTAAAAGCGTGGTTATTTCAGGAGCTAGGGCACCAGGTACACAGCCTGGGCAAAGACTATTTAGCTGACGCGCTGGATGGCGAATTATTACCTAAACATGTGGAACGCGTCTTCCGTCTTCGTCAGCTTGGTTCTAAGACATCCATTAGTAAGTATGATACCTTTCTAGCCTACACCTGTAAAGACGGGCGTATACATGATCTTTTGCAGTTCTACGGAGCTAACCGGACAGGGCGTTTTTCCGGCCGCGGGCCTCAGATACAGAATTTAAAGAAGACGCTAAAGAGTGGCATTGATACCGCACGCGAAGCCGTACGTAAAGGCCTGGCCGATCTACTGTATGACGATGTACCGGATATTATTAGCCGTCTTACACGTACGGCCCTGGTAGCGCGCGAAGGGTATAGCCTGATAGTATCGGACTTTTCCGCTATCGAAGCGCGCGTACTTGCATGGGAAGCTGGTGAAGACTGGGTATTGGATGTATTTCATACTCACGGCAAAATTTACGAAGCTACCGCAGCCAACATGTTTAATGTTCCCCTTTCAATGGTGACCAAAGGAAGCGATTTACGGGCGAAGGGTAAAATAGCTACGCTCGCTTTGGGGTATCAGGGCGGTGCGGGCGCTCTTATCGCTATGGGGGCTTTGCGTGAAGGGTTGGACGAAGCCGAATTACCCGCAATCGTTAAGGCGTGGCGGTCGGCTAATCCCGGTATAGTAAAACTATGGCGCGAAGTGGAGAACGCAGCTAAACATGTAATTAAGAACAAGACCAGCTATATACTTCGGAAGAAGTACTGCAGCCTTAAGTTTTTGTATGATCGCGGCTACCTGTTCATCGAATTGCCCAGTGGCCGCCGCCTAGCTTATTACGGTGTCGGTTTGGATAAAGGAAAGCTATCGTATTGGGGTATAGATCAGACAAAAAAGATATGGGTCAAGACCGATACATACGGCGGTTCGCTAGTGGAGAATATAACGCAGGCCATTGCAAGGGACTGCCTTTGCGATGCAATGTACAGAATGTATTATGATGCGGGGCTACCTATCCTCATGCACATACATGACGAGGTAGTAAGCGAGGCCCCGGATAATGAAGCACCCGACGCCCTTAAAGCAATGTACGATATTATGGCTGTCGGCCCTTCCTGGGCTGGCGGGTTACCGCTTAAAGGCGATGGGTTCATAAGTAAGTATTATAAAAAAGACTAGTTATGGTATCACTGAAAAAGGAAATAGAATCTATTGTAGATAGCGCCAAGCCCGTATATAAAAACGAATATGCGCTAAAGCGAGTTAATGAATACGGATATACTTGCGAATATCACTTTACGGAGGATATGCGTAAAGAATTGATTAAGCGTGCTGGTAGGCCAACCGTAAAAAGTAGGATGATACACCATGAAATCAAAAGACAAAAAGACCTTCTTTTCTTAAAAGAAAATAGAGAGACGATAGAGCATTTATATCGTATTGCTGAAACGGTAACGTCGTGCGCATGCACCGCTCAGGAAGCCAGCCGAATACTCTTTAAGAAAGGACCTTTGCCGCCGGGTTTCTGCCGGAAGGGTAGCTACTATTATATAAAAGGAGGTTCACTTGGAGAATGTAATATAGAGCACTTTATTAATCTGTTACCGATACTTCCGAAAGCGTGGCTAAAAGAAATTGGAGTTTAACGTAAAACAAGAAAGAAATGAGTCAAATAATAATAGCATGGTTCAGTTGTGGTATAACATCGGCTGTCGCTTGCAAAATAGCTTTACAGACGTACAAAGATGTAGTCCTATACTATACAGACACTGGCTCACAGGAAGAAGATAGCCTACGTTTCCTTCATGATTGTGAGCAATGGTTTGGGCAAAAAATAAACATTGTCCAGAGCAAGGAATATACCAACCATTTCGATGTGATTGAAAAGAAAGGGCTAATCAGTAAGCACAATTACTATCCGTGTACCTTCGAACTTAAAAAACGGCTTCGATACCAAATCGAAGATGAATTGAAATATTGGGATGGTCAAGTATGGGGATTTGATATATCGGAAACCAATCGGGCGCAACGAATGATTGAGCAATACCCGAACATGAAGCCATTGTTCCCATTAATCGACAATCAACTATCAAAGGCTAATTGTGCCTGCTTACTTGCAAAAGAAGGAATAGAACTGCCTCGAATGTATAAGATGGGATATCACAATAACAACTGCATCGGTTGCGTCCGTGGCGGAATGGGTTACTGGAATAAGATTCGTATTGATTTCCCGGAAGATTTTGAACGTATGGCAAAATTGGAACGTGTTGTCAAGCATTCTTGCCTGAAAGAAAGAATCGGTAATGAAACAAAGGCTTTATTTCTTGACGAGCTTTCTCCTGACCGTGGCGATTTCCCTACTGAGATTATGCCGGAATGTGGATTGTTTTGTGAATTAGAATTTATGAATTAGCGTAAAACTAACAAGAAATGAGCCTTGGGAGGGCTTTATAAAACCCACATAAATTATGAAAAAGTATATTGGAACAAAACTAGTTCAAGCCACACCTGCAATTCGCAAGGATGGTAAAGTGTATCTTCCTACTGATGCTATTCCAAAAACAATGGAGGCAGGGGAAGAAGGTTACAAAGTGGTATACGAAGACGGCTACGAGAGTTGGTCGCCTAAAGATGTGTTTGAAAAGGCATATAAGGTAGCTGATACACCTCTTGACCGTTTGCTTATCGAATATAATGAATTGATGGATAAACATAATAAGTTAGTCCTATTCCTTGGAAGAAAAGATGCTGTTGAAATTGCTGGTAAAAACCAGGTTGCTTTAATGGAGGTTCAAAAAGTGCAGATGCATGACTACCTGCTTACTCTGAAAGAACGCATTGACTTAATGAAGAAATAAACATTGCCATACGGGGGTTGAACGTCCCCCGTATGGCTCAATACTAAATAGAAAGGAACCAATATGCGCGAAGATATAATGTACGTTATCGTTTATCCCAGTGGCCTTATTGCAATAAATACGCAGAAATATTTCAAAAGTTTCTGCATTAAAGAATGGTGTAAGGGGTATTCCCGTACATGGAAGCAATGGTATAAGAGAGGCTATCGCTGTAAAAAAGTAAAAGTTACATTTGAAATAATTGATTAACATAATAAATGAAAACGGTATTATGGCAAAAGTAAGAATTGTACCGGCAACGCCCGGTTATTACGAGGTGGAAGTTAAGCGCACATGGTATTTGCCATGGGCTACCGTGTATGATGGGTGTCTGCCTTGGAGAGGCACGCTTAAACAAGCGAAAGAGTTGAAAATGAAATTATTAGAACTTTATTTATAGACGCAGTTATGGGAAAGAAAATAAGCATAGAATTTGATGCTAACGACGCATTATTAGAGATTGAAATAAAAGAAGCATTAGAGTACTACGGCTGGAAAGATGTATTGAACGAGATACACCGTCAAGTTGGAGCGTCTGACATTATCGAAGAAATGGGAGAAGATGAAGCGATTGACTTCCTCATTGACAATGGTTATAAAGTAGAGAAGGAATAATTAGAAAATAGTATCTAACAAATGAAGAAGCTACCAAAGTTCTATTATAGTCGATACATGGGCGGGTACAATGTTTACCAACGCGAAGAGCCTGTTAACAATGTAACGACCGCAAAGAAGATTGATCGAAAACAGAGTGAGGAAGAAGCAAAGAAGTTAGTATATAAACTTAATGGTTGGAAATGTGATAAGCTTAAAAAATAACATTACGCTAGATATTGCCACCGCCAACACCCGAAGGGCGGCGAAGTGGCAGAACAAGCGTGCGACCTGGCAGGATATAGTTAACACCCTGTCGGAAACAGAGCGTACGACGGAGACTATTAAACAGTACTTCAGTTACACGAAGGACCGCCAAGACGATATAAAGGATGTGGGCGGCTTCGTTGGCGGGTATCTCCGTGAAGGCAGACGAAAGAAAGGCTATGTGGATTACCGTCAGATCGTTTGTCTCGATGTGGATTTCGGTACACTGGACCTTTGGATAGACTTCGGGCTGATGGAGTATGCAGGTTGTATGTACACGACGCATAAACACCGCCCGGAAGACCCGAGGTTCAGGATTGTATTCCCGCTTAACCGCAAGGTTGGCCCGGACGAGTACGAAGCGATTGCGCGCGTCGTGGCTAGCTGGCTGGGCATAGATGCGTTCGACGATACGACCTACCAGCCTACACGGTTGATGTATTACCCATCCACGTCTAGAGATGGCGAGTTTGTATTTCATTACGTGGACGGCCCTATCATGGACGCGGACGCGGTACTAGCCGAGTTGCCGGACTGGAAGGACCCGACTACATGGCCCGTGTCTTCGCGCGTGAAGGATGCTATAAAGCCCGGTAAGGCCGATAAGGTGGAAGACCCCGAGGATAAGAGCGGGATAGTCGGCGCATTCTGTAGGGCCTACAGCATGTACGAAGCTATCGGCGAGTTCCTGGAAGACGTGTACGAACCTTGTGAAGAGTTAGGCGCGGACCGCTACAGTCTTATAGGCGCGTCTACGTCCGGCGGCTTGATCGTCTATGATAACAAGCTGGCTTTTTCGCATCACGCTACGGACGTAACCAGCGGTAAACTGTGCAATGCGTTCGACCTGGTACGGCTGCATAAGTTCGCCGATCTGGACGATAAGGTGAAAGGCGACACCGAAGTAACGAAATTACCCAGCTATAAGGCTATGGCGGACTTTGCCAGCAAGTTAGCCCCGGTTAAAAAAGAGATTGTACGCATGAGGCGGGAACAGACGGCCGACGATTACGACGAAGCGGAAGGCCCGGCACGCGAAAAGACCAATAACGACGACTGGGTAGCTGAATTAGAGACGGAAGGTAAGAGCGGTAAGATTAAGAATACGATCAATAATGTAGTACTGATATTATCTAATGACGAGAATTTAAAAGGCTGCTTCGGCTTTAATGAGTTTGAACAACGTGAAACCGTTACAAAGGCGTTGCCGTGGGATAGGCCAGGTCTTAAATACCCGCGGCCGCTTTGCGACGCCGACGACGCACAGATAAGATTATATTTAGAAAGATGCTACGATATAACAGGAAAAGAAAAAATAACGGATGGGCTTACCATTATCACCCGTAACAACGCCTATCATCCGGTACGTGACTATCTGGACTCGTTAAGTTGGGATGGCGTAGACCGTTTAGATACTCTTTTTATTGATCTTTTCGGCGCGCCCGATACTGAGTATACACGTGCGGTTACGCGTAAGGCATTCGCCGCGGCCGTGTCTCGTATCTATACACCCGGGTGTAAATATGACTACGTGTTGGTACTTGTGGGAGAGCAGGGAATAGGAAAAAGTACGGTGTTTGCAAGGATGGGGGGCGACTGGTTTAGCGACAGTATGCCCGAACTGAAAGACCAAAAGGCACTAGAAGCGGTCCAAGGAAGTTGGATCATCGAATTAGGTGAACTGGATGGATTACGCCGGGTAGATGTCAACTCAGTAAAACACTTCGTTAGTAAGCGCGAAGACCGATTTCGCGTTGCGTACGGCAAGCGGGTAGAGCATTTTCCGCGACGTTGCGTATTCTTCGGCACGACGAACGAAGAAGACTTTTTGCGAGACGTTACAGGCAACCGCCGCTTTTGGGTGGTGAATTGTAAAGGCGCTAAAGGGACCGTATTAGTATGGGAATACTTAACGCCCGCAACTGTGGCACAGCTATGGGCCGAGGCTAAAGAACGTTTTATCCAGGGCGAACCCTTGTATCTGGCCGAGGACGGACTAGAGGAAGAGGCCCGCATTATTCAGGATAAGCATTTAGAGAAAGACGAGCGTAGCGGTCTTGTCAGTGAATACCTGGAAAGGTTATTGCCGACGAACTGGGACGACCTGGATACGTACCAACGGCGTAACTGGCTAGCAGACGAAAAGAACGTAGGAACGGTAGTACGTGAGCGTACGTGTATCCTAGAGATATGGGCTGAATGTCTAGGCAAAGACCCTAACAGTATAACGCGTAAGGATAGTATAGAGTTAGGGCGGATAATGAAGACGGTGAAGGGGTGGGCGCCTTATGGCGGTGCTTCTAAGTTTAGGCATTACGGGACACAAAAAGCGTATGTTCGGTAGTTTTTTGGTTACCGTTTGGTTACGCAGTCTTTGGTAACCTAAATTTTTGGTTACTGTGTTTGGTTACCTTTTGGTTACTATGTAACTGATTATAAAACAGGGGTTAATAATACAAGGTAACCAAGTAACCAAAAAAAACATATAAGTATAAAAGGGGTAAAAAATAGATGAAATAGGCGTAAAACGCACAATTCGCGCAATTATACGCACGTATAAACTTTATAGAAAAAATTGGTTACTTGGTTACACATGGAAAAGACAGTAGAGAAATATTTGGTAAACGAGATAGAACGGTTAGGCGGTCTTTGCGTGAAATTCCCGCCTTTGTTCTTCCGTGGCTTTCCTGACAGAATAGTATTGCTGCCCGGCGCGGTGATCGCTTTTGTCGAGACGAAGGACACAGGCAAAAAGCCCCGCCCCATTCAGGAGAGGGTACACGCGAAACTCAGAAAGCTAGGCTTTCGCGTAGAAGTGATAGACAGTAAAGAAGGGGTAGACAATTTTATAATGACGTTATGATACCATCGGAATTATACAATAAGCGTAAGGGCGAGTATTACCGTACGGACCCGCACCAGGTAGAAGCGTATGAGCACCTGATAAATAACCCGCGTGCGGCTTTGTTTCTCGGCATGAGCCTGAGTAAGACTGTAATTTCTCTTTCGTATCTGTACGATATGATCTACACGGAGGCGGCTATCCTTAAGACGCTGGTAGTAGCACCCGATAAGGTGGCCCGCATTACATGGCCCGACGAGTTAGAGACGTGGGGACACTTGGAAGGGGTTAATTATAGCGTCGTGGCCGGAACGGCAAAGCAACGGAAGAAGGCGCTAGAGGCCGAAGCCGAAATATACATTGTGGGCGTGGATAACCTTACCTGGCTTATCGGTCAGTACATCACAAAGAAAAACGGCAAGTACGTAGGCAAGCTACCTTATGACTGTATTGTTTTGGACGAGTTAAGCCTTTTCAAGTCCAGGGATAGCCAGCGTTTTAAAGCGTTGAGACGTGCGATCAAGACAGTAGACTACCGCATAGGAATGACCGGAACGCCCAGCCCTAACGGTTACGTTGACCTTTGGGCTGAGATTGTGTTGCTGGATGACGGCGAACGTTTAGGCGATACTTTCGGCAAGTTCGTAGACAAGTATTTCACCACCCGCGGCAATGGAATGATAGTTTACGAATACATTCCCCGCCCGGGCGCCCCGAAGGTAATAGCGCATAAACTACGGGATATCGCGTTAACGATGCAAACGCGCGATTACCTGGTACTGCCCGAACTGCACACTGATGATATAGAATTAGAATTGGACCCGTTCGACCGCGAGATATACGACACCTTGGAGGAAGAATACGTATTGGAATTTTTAGACGAACAAGCTGTTACGGCAAAGACCGCCGCCGATCTTACGAACAAGCTGTTACAGATAAGTAGCGGCGCTATCTATGAAGAACAACAATATGATGACAAGGGTAAGAAATTACCGAGGGTATGGCATGAAGTCAACTCGGTTAAGATTGACGCGCTACGCGATCTACTAGAGACTTACCCAGAAGAAAACGTTATCGTAGTCTACCAGTTCAAACATGAGGTAGAACGGATATACAAGGCCTTCCCGTTCGCTAGGGAATTACGGAAAGGTGCAAAGACAGTCGAAGACTTTAGGGACTGGAACGAAGGTAAGATAAGGCTTTTGCTCATACATCCGGCGGGTGCAGGGCATGGCCTTAACCTGCAATTCGGGGGCCGCCGTATGGTATGGTTCACTACTACCTGGAATTTAGAGCACTACCAACAAACGGTAGCACGGTTATTACGCCGCGGCCAGTTGAAAGAAATCTATATACACAGGTTTATAATCAAAGGGACACGTGATATACGTGTACGCAGCCGTCTGGCTTCCAAGGACAGTAACCAGACGTTTTTACTAAATGAGATTAAAGATTTAAGAGCCAAATATTATGAAAAGAGTTAGGTTTATAGATATCGCGCATGCAATGAACGTGCATGTTTTTATTATATGGGAGTTTATACGCCGATACGGGCACGAACGCGGCGTCTGTAAGGACAGGTACGGCCGGGGCGATGTAAGTGTCGTAGCGTGTCGGAAATGGATAAATAAGCTATATGTGTACATACGCGAACAGGACTTCACGTATAAGCAAGGTATCAACAAACGGAAATACTTGTTTAGGGATGCGAAGAAGTACGCCGAAGAGAAGCAGAACGAACGGGACGTACCGAGGGAGTATTCGATAGATAAAGATGGTAATATCATCCGTTATTCTTGGATGGGCGCGTCAAGAACCTTCGGGCAAGTTTGGAGATGGAACACGGAAACGGGCGGTTGGGAATATGTCGAAACGACGCTACTACGGAGATAACTCGTTCAGATTTCAGGTTACGATTTTGGGGGTGTAATTTTGTGTCGTTCGCGCGTACCATAGTCAAGACCGCGCGCGCATTTGACCCTAAAACGTAATATATGGCAGGAAGAAAGAAAACCGCAACATCCGACACGAAGGCGGGTATAAAGAAAGGCCAAGCTACGGGCGTGGCGCCTAAACCCAAAAAGAAGACCAGCGAATGTAACGAGTTGTACGAGGTGATACAGACCCGGGGCGTTCGCGGGGCCACGCTTAACAGCATAGACGAGTGCATCAACTACGTGGCCGAGTACATGCAGTTCTGTAAGGATAACCCGTACTTCACTTACGAAGTTATCAAAGGCGGCGCGATGGCCGGCAGCAAGATACCTATAGAGAAGAAGCGTTCGCCGTCTATCGGCGCTTTCTGCCTGTTCATAGGATGGAGTATCAAGGACTTTAACAAGAACCTCGACAAGTTAGGCAAGCTGGCCGAAGACGGTAACGCCGAAGCCGAGAACCTGTTACTCGGCTACTCTCTCATAAAGGAGCTTATCACTACGGATATGGACGAAAGCGCATTGGCCGGACTGGTGGATGCTACGTACATGGCTAAGCTACGCGGATTGCGCGAGCTTAAGGATGTTACGAGCAACGGTAAGGAGGCAGGAACGAAAGCCATGCAGATAAACGTATTATCCCCTGAGGCTGTAGAAAATCTTAAAAAGTTGGAGGGTATCTGATGAACGTAACTTTCACGTTTGAAAAGCTGTTGGACGCTTTCGTTAACCCGCGTATCCGTGGCATAGCGAGCAAAGGCGGTACGCGTTCCGGCAAGACGTGGGCGGTACTGCAACTTCTACACCTGCTATGTAAGAGCAACGAAAAGCCGCTTATCGTGTCCTGTGTAGGCGCAACACTGCCCGCAGTCAAACGTGGGATGCTGCGAGACTTTAAAGCTATGTTACTGTCTGAAAACGAATGGGACGAAGAGGCGTTCAACAAGTCCGAGGGTTCATACACCTACCCTAGTGGCGGCATGATAGAGTTTTTCGGTGTGGATAACGCGAGTAAGGTGCACGGGCCTGCACGTGACATCCTGTTTGTGAACGAAGCGCAGAACATACCGCGCGAGATATTCCGGCAGCTTGACGTTCGTACACGTAAGAAAGTTATTATTGACTTTAATCCCGTACGTAAGTTCTGGGGCGAGACTGAGTTCGTTGGCGACCGTTACGTAACGATCCACTCGACTTATAAGGATAACCCGTACCTGAGCAAAGAACAGGTGGGCGCCATCGAGAAAAACAAAAGTGATGCTAACTGGTGGCGGGTGTATGGTGAAGGGGAGACGGGCGGTGTCGAAGGTAATGTATACCCGACTTACGAGGTTATCGAGGATATGCCGGAGACGTTTACCGGACGGTGTCTAGGCCTCGACTTCGGGTTCGTGAACGACCCGACCGCCATCGTTGACTTGCGGTTCCATGGATGGGACTTGTACGTTGATCTACTTTGTTATGAGACGGGTTTACTGAACGCCAACATTGCGGACTATCTGAACGAGAATATGCTTAACAAGCTGATAACCGTATGTGATAACGCTGAGCAAAAGTCTATTGTGGAATTGCAGCAAAGACGTATCAAGGCTATCCCGTGCGTGAAAGGGCGTGGTTCGGTTGCAGGCGGTATCGCGCAGGTTAAACAGTTCCGGCTGCACGTCACTAAACGCTCAGTCAAGCTATTGGATGAGTTGGATAATTATAAGTGGATCAAGGACGAGACAACGGACACGTACACCAACGAGGCCATAGACGCGTGGAACCACGCGCTAGATGCAATGCGATACGGAGTAGACTTTTTAATTAGAAAATATAGACCGAAATGATAAAGAGACTGAGGCGTTGTTTGTTGAAGTTCAATATGTTGCGCAACCGTGCGGTACTTCTGCGTATCGCTAATCTACCGCCTACGGGCAACGTGATGATGACGGGGGATGAGGAAAAACTACTTTCCATGATGATCAAGTTGGCGATGCCGTCGCAGGTAGTCACCCGTAACGGGAAGGCCATATACCGTATCAAGTCGCTGGACGAGATGGGGCTATGGGACGTACTGGAAACGAGGCGTGCCGAGGACGCCATCGGGCGTATCGAGGCATGGACGGCTGAGGAGTATTCACCGAAGACCATTATAGACGCGATCAAACTGGATAAGTTCATTGCTCAGCAACTGGAATATGCCGATAACCTAGAAAACGTCCTGTTTCAGCAGATGACGAAAAGCGAGAACAACACGTTCACGGGTTCGGATGAGGTTCGCAAGGCAAAGAACCTGTTAGGTCTCATACAGGTAACGGCCGAGCTTTTTCACTGTTCCTTTGAGGAGGCTAAAAAGATGAACTACTCAGATGCCATCCTAGCCATTGCCAAGAGACATGACGAGGTGGAAAAAGAAAAACGTGATGCCAAAAAGCGTCAAAACAAATTATAACTATGAACTTGGAAACCATACTTAATACAGCTAATACGAGGGCTACCCAATTGGGTTTGCCTTTGGTTTTCGGAGACATGGCCATTCAGAACGTGGCCGCTAACGACATCGCAGGTGATTTCTTTACGCTTGACGTTAGACGTGGATCATACAGGGACACGGACGTACCTAATAGCGTGTATTACACGATTGCCGTACGCTGTATGGGAACGTCCGCCTACATGCGCGATGATGCCATAGAGATAGCTACACTGATCCGTACGGAGATGCTATTGCGTGACTTCCTTCACCCGTTCATCTGCGGTTACGAGGTTGGCGGTGTCTCCATCGGGAAGTTGCAAAACGAGTATGATAGCATAAAGTCCGGTTGGGAGGCCGTGCTTGATGTTTACAAGTATGGAGCTTAACTGTCAGAGAAATGAACGCGGAAGTAACTAAATACGTACACGCCATACGGGACGAGATCGTAGCACACTATTACGCTATGAAGCTGAACGCTTCAGGTGAGTTCGACAGAGGCACGCAGGTGGAAGAATACCCGGGCGGTATAAAGATAGTGAGTCCGCAGCATATCTATCAGATGGAAGACGGACGAAGGCCCGGCACCATGCCGCCCGTGTCCGCCATCCGCCAATGGATCAAGGACAAAAACGCCAATGCGGGTACCGACATCCCGGAAGAGGCAGCGTTCGCCATTGCCTATGTGATCAAGCGGGACGGTATTAAAGTCCCAAACCGATACAATGAAGGCGGGGTAGCAAGCAAGATATTAACGCCCGAACTTGTTAACCGAATAGTTGTCGAAATAAATCGAATAGTCCGGGCGGAGATATTAATAATTTTAACTAAATGACATGATAGTACGCAATTTATTAACTAATACAACAGTAACGGCTGGCGGCACGATGGTTATCGGTGGTATCGGTGCCGGGATATATCGCCCTATACGGCTAGAAGAAGTTACCAACGTGACGTCTATCAGTCTTGTGTACTACCGAAACGGTACGTCTGTCGGACAGTTTGCAAACATTGTACCCTATGAGAATTCGGTTGTAGACTTATCAGCGATGGCGGCAGCAGCGAAATCAGCTATCGAGGTTACTAAGGATATAACCACGGGGGCGGATGCCATAGACACGCTTACAATGACGTATGTCGAAAGCGGGACAAGCAAGACGATTACGCTGAGAGTGTTAAATGCTTCGATAGCCAACTCGTTTACGGATGTAAGCACCGGAACATCTAACCTCACCGACTATGGCGACGGCAGGTTCAATCAGATGGACTTTACGGTAACTAAAACGTCACCGTTGACAGGCGTCCCATTCAATCACAAGATATTCTTTACACAGACGCTTGCAGTCGGTAGTAGCGTGTGCGGTGAACGTCCGGAAGCAGGAGGAACGGTAGTGCTGGTGCAAAACGGTTGGTCAAGTAATATCGCTAATCAAGCAAACAGAGTAGTATTGAACGCCCCGAGCCGTACAGGCATTATCGGCTATGTCCGCTATGCACGGAAATACCCATATTGTGCCGACCGTACGAAACGTGTCACGCTCAAATGGCTTAACTCGAAAGGCTTGTACGACACTATGCACTTCGATTCTTTCCGTGTTCAGCCAACGTATCAGACGAGCATAACAGGAGGAAACCGAATACTGTCTTATGAGGTGACGGTAAACGCAGTTGTGACATCCGATAACGAGAAGCCGCTATATTGGCTATCACGCTCGGCAGATGTACAAGGCGTGTTCCCGATAGATATTAACCAATGGGCACGAGTGACCATAACCAACCCGAACGCCTTTAATACGCAAGGCGGATCATTAGGAAGGACGGTGAGTTATAAGTGCAAATTTGAAATTGTAGAACCCTAACAGCATGGATGTATCAATCAGAATAGACGGTGTATTGTTAGATGGGATTTCTGAAAGTTCGGTGAAATTGAATATCAATAACCCTGATCCTTTTACCCTATCTGATCCAACGGTAAGCTACACCGCAAGCATAGAAGTTCCACGCTCGGAGAATAACGACCGCGTATTCCGATCGGATAGGTGGCCTTGGTTGTACACCCGGACGGCACCCTATTCGGCAGACTTGATCTTTGGCGGGATGGCAGCGCCTAGAGGACTGAACGCCTACCGTGCGCAGGTTGTCGTTAACGAGAATAGCTATTCGGTTACATTGGTTGAAAGCTTTACGAAGCTATCAGATATACAAGCGCCTGTAATAGCAAAGCCGTACGATGAGAACGCTTTAGTGTATTGGACGAACAATTATGATTCGGCGCTAGCCTATGCGTATAATAGCAATATAAACAGGCCGTCTTTATTCAACTTCGGCAATGTGTTTGTCTATCCCGTGTACGTTGCCGAGAAAAAGGAAACTCTAGCGAGCGACATAATTGACTCAGCTAGCCAATGCGTTTACCGCACAGGTCACAACTACCTTTTAGGCGCTCGATACCCGTCTAGCGATATGATCATACTAGACAGTGCGACAGCGTGCGCCTTGGAACGCATGACGGGTTCGACGTTCACGTTATCATTTACGCAGGATTGCTTTGTATGGCTTCCGGCAGGAACGCCCGCAACGGTTTATCTAGGCAGTAACAGGTCTACCGGGTATATAGCATTAACACGTTCTACCATCTTGGTGAACGGAAATTACAAATATCGGATTCAGTTATCATCTAGCCTTGTAGTACAGCCTGTTTCGGGAAATTCAACGCTATTCCATATACGTACAACAACGTCCACAGCTTCGACTAAGTTAACGCCTGCCACTAACCTACCTACCGGGGAAGGCTATTTTTTCAGTTTTACCGTGATTGCGGCCGGAACAGGTACATATAGCAAGCAGTTAGGGACAGACACAGGTTTCACATCAGCTTTTGATCTTGTACAAGCATATTGCAAGGCTTTTTTCTGGACGTATGACTTTACACCGCAACCGTTCAATATCACATTGCGTCCGCTCGTTAACACTTCTACCATAGAATTGTATCGGCAGAATTGGACGGGGAAGATTGAAATGTCCTCGGTTAAAATATCCGAGCCGGAAGGAGTTGCAAGAACGTATAAATGTGTGGCGGGTGATGCTTCCTGCATAACGGGCGGATCAGCAAGAGCCATGCGCACACAAGGACAAGGAATAGAGAGTTCTTTGCCGATAGGCTTTGGCGAACCGCCATTCGCCACGATGGTACATCTCACGTCCGGTTCACCGTACAAAGATTCCTTCTTTTTGAGCGCTTCCGGCTATAGGGCTATGGCAGATGCTCATTACGAACGTTTCTCACCGGGCTGGCAGGTTACAGCGAAAATGCGCCTGTCATACTTCGATATAAAGTCCATGACATCAAACGGACTTTATTATCTGGACGAGATGCACAGTTGGTTTTACCTACGAAGTATTCAGAATTGGAACGCAGGTGATTCGACAGCAAATGTTATACTTATTGCAGTAAATATCTAATAATTAAAAGATTATGGCAAATGAAAAAGTTACATTATTAGACTTATCGTTCAATGTCTCGGAAGGGTTAGACGGGCTTGATGCTCTGATTGCCAAGTCTTTTGAGTTGGCGGAAACAAAGAAACAGTTAACCGCCACTTTGAAGGATGAGCAAAAGCAGATGGAAGCTGCCGGAAAAGCCTTCAAGGTAGGCGCCATATCGCAGGATGACTACAAGAAAACCGTTGAAAACTCAACAAAGGTGCAAGTAGAACTGACTAAACAGATCAACGTTGTTAACCGTTCAATCACGGATAATAACCAAGAGATCAAAGCCAATACTACATTGATGCTGAGTCAAGAAGACAGTGTAGACGCTTTACGTGCCCAACTTGCAAAGAATACCAAAGAGTTAAACGCCATGAGCGCGGAAACCCGTAACAATTCGGCTGAGGGGCAGAAACTCGTAACTGTAACTAAGGAAATCTCCGATAGGCTTAAGGAGATGGAAAAGGCGGTAGGAGATAACCGAAGGAACGTTGGTAACTATGCGGACAGTGTTCAGGAGGCTTTAGAAAATACCAAAGGGTTATCCGGTGCCACGGGAACATTAGCGTCAGCAATGAGCACAGGAACGGCAGGCGTGAAAGCGTTTTCAGCCGCTCTAAAAGCTAATCCATTGGTTGCGGTAGTGTCGGTAGTCCTTTTGTTGGTTTCTTCAATAGAGAAGCTTATAAAGCGGAATAGCGAAGCGGCTGCATCTCTCAAGGCGGCGTTCGCACCGTTTCAAGTGATCTTTACTCGAATATTAGACGGTCTGACCAGCATGTTATCCGGGGTAGCGAAGGCTTTTGAGTGGATAACCACGAAAGTAGTAGGACTTTTGGACGCTATCGGGCTTATTTCCGAGGAAACAAAGAAGGCGGGAGATGCCGCGGCACAGCTTTCTAAAGCAGAATTAGATATATACGAGGCGGAAACAAAGAATTTAGTTACGTTATCTGCCATGAGTAGGGAACTAGCCAACCAAAAAACCATAGTAGGCGACCAACTAAAGACGGCAAAAGAGCGAAACGAAGCTGCCCAAAAAGGTATTTCCATCCTCAAACAGATGGAAGCGGCCGAGGTAGCTGTGTTGCAGCAGAAATATGATCAGATAAAAGCGCAAAACAAGTTAAGCTATACTTCCAAAGAAGACAGGCGGGCAGAAATGCAGGCGCTTGCAGACCTTCAAGCGAAGCAAGCGGAATACACCGATAAGCGAAAAGAACTCGAAAATCAAGCCAGCGGACTTATCGCACAGGAAAACGCCAAAAATGCCGCTGCGTACAAGGCCGCAGAGGCTGCGAAAGCACAGGCTGCGATCAAGGCGGCAACGGAAGCCGAAAACGCTAAACGGGCGTTGCAGGAACAAACTATCAAACAGATGGAGGTTGCCCTTACGAAACTTAACCTGTCCATACAGGAAAAAGAGGTTACGGACGATGGCGGCAAACAGCGCATTAAAAACGCAGAACTGACCGCAAAGCAGGAACTTGCTATTGAGAAGGAAATGCTCAATCAAGGGCTGATCACACAACAGGAGTTCTTTGCCCGGGAACAGGAAATCAATGCCCAACGCCTTCAAGTAATGCGTGACGAAACAGACCGATTCAATGCTGAACGTGTTGCAAACTTTGAGGCGGCTGCAAACAAGGAACTTGAAATTCAGTACTACAAGTTGCAGCAGGGATTGATCAGCCGCGAAGAGTATGAAAATGCCGAGACACAGCTACGCATAGAAGCCCGTGAACTTCGTAATAAGATGGAGGAAGAGCAGGACGCGCTAGACCGTGAACGTCGGGCGATGGATGAGGCGAACCGGAAAGAGATTGAAATGAATGAAATCTCCAACCAATACGAGTTGAGACAAGTTCAATTGGATGCTCAGTACCAACAGGAGATGGCCGCGGCCGAAAGAATAGGCGCAGACACTACATTGGTTCAACAGAAGTATGAGCAAGCCAAAGAGAAGTTAACAAAGGAGCGTGTCAACTCTGAGCTAACTATGGCCGCAGGACTGGCCGGGCAGATGTCTGATCTTTTGGGAGAAGAGAGCGCAGCCGGGAAAGCTTTTGGCGTTGTACAGGCAACTATCAACACGTATCTAGGTGCTACAAAAGCTTTGGCGCAGGGGGGTATCGCGGGTATCGCACAGGCCGCTATCGTAATCGCCTTCGGTATGAAGCAGGTTATGAGTATTGCGAAGCAGAAGGACCCCGACACGAAAGTTAGCACAAACGTTAAAAAGTATGCTAAAGGCGGTACGATAGTCGGAAAATCTCATGCGCAGGGTGGCGTTAAGTTCGTCGGTGATAACGGACAGGCTTTTGAGGCCGAAGGCGGGGAGAACATATACATCTTGAAAAAGACTGCCTCAGAAGAAATAAACGCCCTATCGGACGTGAATGTTAAACACGGTGGCAAGTCCTTCCGGGCGAATAGTGCACCCGTGAAAACTTCCGGTCAGCAGTTCGGCAACGGTGGATCAATGAACAGAGATATGATCGTTAGTCTGATCACGCCAAAGTACGACAAAAGCAAGACGGTTGAGAGAGTCTTATCTATGCCGAGCATTAATAAGTTCAACACAACCAACAACACGTTCAGCCGGACGAACCAAAAGTTTGCTAACGGCGGTAAGGTGAACAACTACTCGTATAAGAGTGGTGATTCTTTCAGCAACGTTTACATGCCGAGATATTCGCAGGGCGGACGAGTGTCTAGTGTTTGGAATACCAACGAATACAAAGCTCTGAATACCATATCAAACGTGGACATATTCTCAACGGTCAGCAACACTCATAACTACATGTCGTCATCTGGACTTTACAAGTTCGCAGATGGTGGTATGGTATCGAGCATATCGGAAGCCAACCGCTTGCAGAGACAGGTAGATAACGTACAACTGTCAAAGGAGAGCATCTCACAACTTGCGGCCGTTGTTATTGAAGCGGTATCATCGTTGCCTAATCCTATCGTGTCGGTACATGATATTGATTCAGCGCAGAATGAGGTAAGTGTAGTACGATCATTCGCAACTTATTAAGTTAACTCATGCAGATATGGCGGAATTAGTAATACCCCATATTTTTGCATGAGTTACAACCAAAAAACACCTTTTATGAAATTTGAAAAATTAAGGATTATTCAGACAGGAACCACTGCTAACTTCGATGAAGTAGACGGGGTATCTTATCCGCTGGTAATTACAGAGGATGCGGTTAAGAGTGTTGTAGCTTTGGGAAATGAAAAACCCATTCATTGCAGGAGAACACATGCAGGTATGGATATGCTAGACGGCTATCTAGGGAAGTTTACTAACTTCGTGTACGAGGATGGAGTTGCTTATGCAGACCTCGAAATATCCGAAGCGTTAGAAACAGCTTATCCTAGTGAGGCTACTTTCATTGCAACAATGATTTCCAAAGAACCTGAGATGCTAGGCGTTTCTATAGTGAGCTTGGACGAAAGAGAACTGGTCGGAGACGTGATGAACATCACTAATATCATTGAACTGTACTCTTGTGATGTAGTTGGCCTTCCCGCAGCAACTTCTAGCCTATTCAGTAATAACAATTCTAATAAGAAAACAATGAGTAAATTTTTCAGTGCTTTTGCGACTATGCTTAAAAAGAGTAGTTTCGCAACGGAAACCGTTGAGACAGTAAGCGGTTCAAAAATCACCATCGAGGCCGCAGGTGAAGTTATGGCCATTGGCGACAAGGTATTTGACAGCGAGGGTAATGTACATCCGGACGGTGAGGTACGTATCAAAGTTGACGATGCAATTTTGGTGCTCGTAATCGAGAACGGCGTTATCAAGGAAGTAAAGCCCTCCGAAGACCCGAGAGATGAGCAGGAGGACGAAATCAGAGACGAAAGAGAAATTGGCAGAGAAACCCGTTCGGAAAGAATTCCCGAGGAGTTCGCTACTAGATTGAAGTCGATTGAAACCTCAGTCGCAGCCCTCAGTACTTCTATGGCTGCAATGGCTGCACAGTTCAGCCGTGTTTCCGGAAAACCCGCTGTTCCGGTTGTGAATACCCCATCGGGTAAAACCAAGATGAGCAAAGAGGCAGTTGCCGAGGCCGCTAAACGCTTTTACAAGAAATAAACATCTAAAAATCAGAAAACTATGGCTTTTACATTTACAGACTTGAATAAACTGAACCTCAACAGTTTAAATGAGGTAATTTCTCTCACCGTTGGTTTGGCGGGTGAGATTTCGAGAGGTATCACCGTACTGAACGGTATTGAAAACAACACGCCTGTTGTATCTCTTACCGCGGCTGATAAGGCTTTGAGACTTTCCGCAGGTTGTGATGATGATGATTTCTACAACGCCATCAGTGACAAAGTGAAGTATTACACGCACGCACCAATCAAACTACCTATCGAAATCTGTCTACAAGACTTGTGGGGCAAGATGGTCGCTCGCGGTATCAACCTTGACGATAATTTCTCTGATACCGAATTGGCAGGCTTCATCCAATCTGAAGTACTGAAAGTATTGGAAGCCGACTTGCTTCGCCTTGCTTGGTTGGACGGTGACGTTACCAGTTCCGCTACTGGCTACGGAATTTTCAAACGTGGCGGTATCATCAAACAGTTTGACGATTCAACGGAAACCGCAGGTGCTTTAACACTGACTACAGAAGGTGTATTAACCGCTTTGCGTGCTTGCGTTGACAACCAAAGACCCGACACACTGGACGACTCAGAGTTCTTCGTATCTTCAAACGTTATGCGTTTGTACAAGAACCTGTTGCAAGATCGTGATAACAGCGCTGCCCAAAGTGATATCGTGGACGGTCGTCCGGTTTACTTCTTCGAAGGCTACCGTATCACTGAATTGCGTCACGTTTCTAACGCTGCCTTGGTGGATGGTAATAATACTGCGTTCATCGCTTTCACCCCGAAAGACAACATTCAGATTGCCTTGGAAAGTACCGCAGCCGTCATCGCACCGTTTATTCAAGACGCAAAGTCTCGTAAGTATTACTCACAGACTGTTTTTGCCGCTGATGCTATGCTGGTAGCACCGGAGAAAATGCGGTTGTGGTTAACGGCGAGAGCATAAAGATTTAAGGGCTGGGCAAAAGTCCAGCCTTTTTTATTAACAATCTAACAAAGAAAAATATTATGGCAAAAGGTTGTTTAGATACGTTGAGTGGTAATATATTAAATGCCTGTGATATACCCGTTGTAGGCATAAAAGATATATATCTCGTAAGTCCCGAAGATGTCACGCTCACCTTTTCAGATTCTAACAGGCAGGTTTCAGCGATTTCGTTCGCTTCGGGGACTAGATCGTACAGAATAGAAGGTTACAAACAGAACATTCAAGTAACAGCAGCTACAAGGGCTTTAGATGCATCGCAAAAGTTTGACGTGTCTGTGATGTTTAAAGCCCCAATGAGTAGCTCTATTTCTCGTTTAGCCTCTGGCGGACGTTATTACGTGCTGGTGCTAAGAAATGTAACTTCTGAAAGTGCGTATGCTTTTTGGGGCATTAATTCACCCTTGGAATGTACGAACGTGGAATTTGATTCCAACGCCAACGGAGCATTGGCGACTGTTACGATGGCGGCTCCGGAAGGCTCAGCGGGGAATAATTATATAACCTGTTTTGCCGCTGTGAAAGATTCTATAATCGCTAAAGCAGTTTAATTATGGCATGTTTAACAAAGATACAATCAGCAATCGTATACGATTGCGATGGAGGAAATACCGGATTATTATCGGCTTTGCTCATCAATAAAGAGGATATTGCCTCGATTACGTTTGATTCGACAAACCCGGCACTAGTAACAACTATCACTTTGAAAGATGGAGCGTCAGCCTATAAGATTGATACGCCCAAACGTACACTTGTTACTACAGAGGCCTTGAAAATTAACGAAGGTGCGCCTAACGCCTACACGCACACCGCTACGGTGGTTGTTACTAGTGCCGTGGCTTCGGCTTTGTTTCGTGATCTTATCAACCCGGTTGCAAACGGTAGTTTCGTTATCCTAACGAAAGCTTTGAAGTCGGTAGGTTCTACTCTTATGGGTGATACCGCTAGACCGTTCGGACTTTATTACGGTATGTCCGCAACTGCGGTAGACCGCAGTTCTCACGACAACGGCGCTTGGTTCACTATCACAATGGCAACACCCGAACGGGTTATCGGTGAAGACGCATTAACTCTGAATATCGGAAATTACAACGTCCTGTATGATGCAGCCGTTGGTTAATTAACATTTTAAAAAAAAAGAAAGGAAAAAACAATATGTCATGCGTATTAAATGTTGTAACCTACCAAACGATCGGATGTGGGCCAATTAACCCACAGCTAGCACGCCCGGTATCGGCAAGACTGATTAACAATAGTACCATTGAAAGCTTTACTGTATCGGGCGGAAACGCTACGATAACTAGGGCAGCAGGAACACCATCAGCCGCAGCACTTGAGTGCTCTAACGGGGCTACCACCATAACCCTAGGTGTTAAAGGTGGCGAAGTGACACCGCAGGCGGCAGACGTGACCATAACAACTAAAATGTTCGTTACGGGTGCGAGATCATCCTATGGTGGTGGGTTAGTAATGTCTACCGCAGGCGCTAATTCACAAGTAGTTATCGCAGTAGATCACGGAAATGGAATTTACCGTGTTTACGGTCTTGGTTATCCACTTGAATGTTTGAATATTGAAGGCGATTCCGAAGGTGATGGCTTTATCACTACTACATTCGGAGTAGAAGATTGGCAACCGGGAACGACTATATACGCCTTAACTGAGGCTGAGTATAAAGCGTTGGCGTCCGCAGTACCTTCGGCATGAACTCCTATCATGATAACATGTTATTCATGTGGTAAGTCTTTTGATATGGGTACAGGTGGGTGTAGCCGTTGCGGTGAAACCGATTACTTCCAAGAGCTAGTCACTCTACCTATGTCATATTACACATGTGATAACTGTTCTCATAAGATGCTAGGTGTCGGAACTCTGTGTCCCACTTGTGCGAGTAAACAGCGATACCTTTACGGACAGTATAACAAATAAAAAATTATGGCAACAAAGAAAACAACCGAAACGGTGCAGTCTCAAAACGAGACTGCCACCGATACCGAAATTATGGTAGTAGAACCCGCAGTAGTAACTGAACCAATTCAGCCCGTGCCGCTTACTACCCAACAGGAGAAGATAGATAAGTACTTTGAGTATACAGGTTTGAAACTTGATCCCAACTGCCACATGGATATGGAATTTTTGGAGTTGTGGTACCGTACCAAGTATCTCACCGGAGTAGTATCTAAATGGGCTATGAAGCCCGGCGCTCGTATCGTTCACTACAAGGATGGGATTATCTATAAAGCCGCTAATATGACGGATGAGATAGCCGAACGGCTTATCTCTGAAAATCCGGCCTATGCGGAACAGTTTATTCAACTTAACTAAAGTGGAGGTTTAATATATGGCATGTTTTAGTCGTTTTGCATTGATTGTTGAGCGGGCGTTGAAGCTGACAGCCAACACAGGGGATAAGATCATTAACTACGGAGAGAATAACTTATATCCGCAGGAGATTGCAGAGCTTATATACGCATCTAAAACAGCGAGCGCAGCAGTCGAAAAAATGACCGAGAATATCATTTGTGAGGGCTTCAAAAACAAGGCGTTTGCAGAGAAAACCAATCAAAACGGCTTGAATATGAACGATATTCTCGAGGCTACCGCCAATGACATCTCACGGTTCAAAGGTTGGGCTTGGATTGTACAATATGGGATAACGCCCGCAGGCTATACTCCTGTAGACGTTTATCCCGTCCCCTTCGATTACGTACGTGCGGAACTGAATGATAACTATCTGAATGACCCGCACGTTAAGAGATGGCGCGTGTTTAATAACTGGGACAGGCAGTCCGTCAAAGCTACGAGCGCGTCGCAAAACTCGACATCCTATCCTACTTTTGATCCGGATAACTTTGCATCGGAAGTTGAAGAGTGTGGCGGTATCGAAAATCACAAAGGGCAGCTTCTTTACGTGAACCTTGGAACAACCCGGCCATACCCGTTAAGCTTGTTTCACGCAGTACGTAACGAGATGGGCGCAGAAGACAAGAACGGGCGTTATGTTAACCGTACGTTGGGTAGAGGCTTTCACATGTGTTCAATCGTTTCCCACGGAGACTTTGAAACAGAGGCCGCACAAAACGAGTTTCGCAAGACTTTAGAGGAAATGATGGGCAGCGAAAATGCGGGTTCGGTTCTTACCGTAAGAGATGAGAACGTAGCCACTGACAAACCTTTTATCAAAGTAGATCAATTAGGCACGGCTATTGATAAAGACTTGTATCGAGCTTATGTAGAACCTTTGCGAAAGGATATTGCGATAGCTGCCTATAACATACCGCTGCCGCTCATTGACAGTTCGTTGCTGACCTTTTCTAATGCGTCCGGGGAAGTTATCAAAGAGTTGCAAAAAGTCTACAGAAACAGCCTACTGAAGGTTAGAGAGCGTATATCCCGAGAATTATCCCAATTGTTTAATCTTGATCCATCCTTAACGGTGATCAGAAACAAATTTGACGAAGATGGCGTACCCGATGGCGATGTTCCGGCAATTATTTGAGATTGCAGCGGACGTAAAAGATAATAAGATTGAAAAGGCCTTTTTCGAGGCTGATTTGCTCGACATACTACCTCAATCGGGTAGTATGTACGAGGCAATACCTTCTCAGTATATATCTGATGGCGTAAACTATGCAGGTGCCGAGAAAGTGATATGTTATTACGCTTTCGCCCGTTACCTTCAAATTGCAGATCAAAACAGTACGACTACAGGTATTAAGATTCAAACATACGGAAATTCTATTGTAGTTCCCGACACGAGCAAAGTTAAACGGGTTGAAGCAGAACGGGCTAAAGCCGATTTATTTTTCCAACCCCTTATCTGCAAGATGAGAGAGGACGGATTCATAAAGACGTGTACGGTTGTCAACACCCGTATAGGCTTAATCAAGTGATATATGAACTTAAATGATTGGGTAATATTGATTTCCGCTTTGGGTGGAATAGAAGGCGTCAAGCAACTTATAAAGTTTTGGATGAGCCGTAAAACAAATGCCCGCATAGAGGACGCCCGTGCGGATGCTGAAGAATTCAAAGCTTTGCGTGAATACAATGAATTTCTGCAAAAGCAACTGTCAGAAAAGGAAGAACGCTTTGTAGAACAGACAGGCCGTCTAAGGGCTGTTCAGGATGAACTATTTTCTCTCAAAGAAGAGAATTCTAATTTAAAATTGGAGTTGGCGATGAAGCGTTGTGAGAAAAGGAAATGTGGTGATCGTATTCCGCAGAATGGATATTAGGGCTGAAAGGAAGGGGTTTCACAACGGCTTCCTTTCGTAGTTTAGTTTTGCACAACTAAATGATCAACAAAGACGTGTTTGCGAATATCGTGTATTTTCATGTAAAATCAAATAAGATTATGAAGTATTTTACAATCGCTGAACTCTGTAAATCAGATACAGCCGACCGTTTAGGTATCGATAACCGCTGTAGTAAGGAGAATGTAGCCAATATGACCGCATTAGTAGATAATGTTCTCGATCCGTTACGGGAAGCATACGGCAAACCTATACTGGTGAATAGTGGTTTTCGTTGCCCGGCATTGAATAAAGCCGTGAAAGGTTCTGCGACGAGCGACCACATGACCGGACGGGCGGCAGACATAACAGGTGGAAGCCCGAAGGAAAACAAACGGTTGTTCTATCTGATCCAGGAGCTTGGTCTTCCCTTCGATCAGTTGATTGATGAGAAACATTTCTCATGGGTACATGTCAGCTATCGGGAAGGGGAAAACCGTAAACAGGTGCTTGCGTTATGAAGAAGCTGCCTTGGATATTAGTTATATTGCTGGTAGTGGCTTGTGTGATTACCTGGTTCCGTCCGCACGAACCTCTTCCGGCAGAAATACGTACCGAGACAAAGGTAAAGACTGTTGTAGAGGTCGATACATTGCTTATATCGCCACCTATGGCGCCTCTGTTGGTTTTCCGGTTAACAGATACTATGCGTATCGGTGACACCGTTGTACATCGTGAGCAGGCTTATTACGAAGATAGCCTTTACCGGGCATGGGTAAGCGGGTATCGTCCAAGGTTGGATAGTTTGCTGATATTTCCGAAGACCGTATATCAGACGGTGACGAACGATGTCTATCATACTATCGTGCCTAAAAAGAAGCGTTGGGGATTGGGGCTACAAGCTGGATACGGTTATCCGGGCGGTGTATATGCTGGCGTAGGCATTAGCTACAGTTTTTTTCAATGGTAGTATTTATAAGAAATAGAAGGATAATACCAAAATTGCTATAAAATTGCTATGATAACTATATTAAAGATAAAAATAGATAGATATTTTATTGATAGGTAGTTATTTACATTTTGATAGAAAACAGCCAGATGAGCTAACCCCCCTTTTTTGATCCTTCGCTAACGTTTGCGAGGTTTCTCTCTTTTTGGTGGCGCAAATATAATGCATTATTCTGAAATAATTGCTATGTTTGCGAAACAAAGTGAAAGAAAAAATATGCTGATTTATAATACAACCTATCAAGTAGAAGAAGGACAGGAAGATAACTTCCTGATCTGGATCAAAGAATTCTATTTACCTGAAGTAGAAAAGGCTGGTGCATTGCATACACCGCGCATTGTTCGTGTACTCAGTCACCGTGAAGAGGGCAGTACCTGTTATTCCCTTCAGTTTGAAGTGGAAAATTCCGGTATTTTGCATCGCTGGCATCTGGAACAGGGAACGAAGTTGAACGAAGAGCTGGTTAAGATATTCCAGGATAAAGTAGTAGGCTTTCCTACACTGATGGAGGTGATAGAGTGATACAGCCTGTCAAGGAAAAGATAATTCTGGGCATTGACCCCGGTACGACCATTATGGGATACGGAGTTTTGCGTGTACAGGGAACAAAACCTGAGATGATAGCTATGGGCATTATTGATTTGCGTAAAATGGGTGACCATTACTTGAAATTACGTCATATACACGAGAGGGTGTTGAGTATAATCGAGAGCTATCTGCCTGATGAACTTGCCATTGAAGCACCCTTTTTCGGGAAGAATGTACAGTCTATGCTGAAGTTGGGGCGTGCACAAGGTGTTGCCATGGCGGCCGCTCTCAGCCGGGATATACCGATCACGGAATATGCTCCTTTAAAAATTAAAATGGCTATCACCGGAAACGGTCAGGCTTCCAAGGAGCAGGTAGCAGATATGTTGCAACGTATGTTGCATTTTGCAAAGGAGGATATGCCTACATTTATGGATGCCACGGACGGTCTTGCTGCCGCTTATTGTCATTTTCTGCAAATGGGACGCCCTACAGTAGAGAAAGGATATCATGGCTGGAAAGATTTCATAGCCAAGAATCCCGACAAAGTAAAGCGATAATATCTCATATCTAATACTTAATGCTTGATACTCAATAATTAATACATGACATTTAATACTTAAAATAACGACCATGAAACTGAATGAACTTGCCTTGATTGGAGTGGCTGCTGCTACGATTGTCAGCTGTTCTCCGGCGAAAAAAGAGTACGCGTCTTATGAGCTGTATCCTGTTCGCTCGGGTGACCTGACAGAGATGGAGTATACTCCTGAAGTTACAAATTTTACTTTGTGGGCACCCACTGCCGATGAAGTGCGTCTGATGTTGTTTGATACCGGTGACAGTGGTCATGCTTATGAAACCGTTTCAATGGTGGCCGATAAGGAAGGAACCTGGACAGCAAAGGTGGAAAAAGACCTGATTGGGAAATTCTATACATTCAATGTAAAGATTAAGGATAAATGGATGGGAGATACTCCGGGCATCAACGCCAAAGCCGTAGGAGTAAATGGAAAGCGTGCCGCAATTATAGATATGAATGCGACTGATCCCGAAGGTTGGGCAGCTGATAAACGCCCAGCGTTGGCTTCTCCGGCAGATGCGATTATTTATGAAATGCATCACCGTGATTTTTCTATCGATCCTTCTTCCGGTATTCAGCACAAAGGTAAATTCCTGGCATTGACAGAAGAAGGTACGTTGAGTCCTGAACAATTGGCAACCGGTATTGATCACTTGAAAGAACTGGGTGTGACGCACGTACATCTTCTTCCATCTTATGACTATGCTTCCGTAGACGAGACCAGATTGGATGAAAACAAATACAATTGGGGATATGATCCTCAGAACTACAATGTGCCTGATGGTTCATATTCTACCGATCCTTATGATCCTTCTGTTCGTATTAAAGAGTTCAAACAGATGGTGCAAGCATTGCATAAAGCAGGAATTCGTGTAGTGTTGGATGTGGTGTATAATCATACATTCAATACGGCTGAAAGCAACTTTGAACGTACAGTGCCGGGATATTTTTATCGCCAGATGCCGGATGGTAGCTTTGCTGACGCTTCCGCTTGTGGCAATGAAACGGCAAGTAACCGTCCTATGATGCGGAAATATATGATAGAATCCGTGTTGCATTGGATTAATGAATATCACCTTGACGGTTTTCGCTTTGATCTGATGGGCATTCATGATATAGCAACGATGAATGAAATTCGTAAGGCAGCTACGGCAGTTGACCCGAGTATCATTATTTATGGTGAAGGTTGGGCGGCTAAAGCTCCCCAGATGCCGGAAGACTCGTTGGCTATGAAAGCAAATACTTACCGGATGCCGGGTATCGCTGCATTCTCTGATGAAATGCGCGATGGATTGCGTGGCCCGTTCAATGACAATCATCAAGGTGCTTTTCTTGCCGGAGTTCCGGGAGGAGAGGAGAGTATCAAGTTTGGTATTGTTGGTGCTATCAAGCATCCGCAAGTGGACAATGATTTGGTGAATTATAGTAAGGCTTCCTGGGCTGAACAGCCGACACAAATGGTCAGTTATGTTTCTTGCCATGATGATATGTGCTTGGTTGACAGACTGAATGCAAGTGTTCCGGGTATTACGCCACAGGAGTTGATAAAATTGGATAAATTGGCTCAAACGGCTGTATTTACTTCACAAGGCATACCGTTTATTTATGCCGGTGAAGAGGTGATGCGTGATAAGAAGGGCGTGCATAACAGTTACCAAAGTCCTGACTCTATAAATGCTATTGACTGGAAACGTAAAGCAGAACATGCAGATGTTTTCGCTTATTATAAAGGTTTGATACAGTTACGCAAGAATCACCCTGCTTTCCGCATGGGAGATGCGGATCTGGTACGTAAGCATTTGGAATTCCTTCCTGTGGAGGGCAGTAACTTGATAGCCTACCGTTTGAAGGAACATGCCAACAGTGATGCATGGGAAGATATTATAGTGGCGTTGAACTCACATAAAGAACCTGCTAAACTGACAGTTCCCGAAGGTAAGTATACGGTTGTTTGCAAGGATGGTTTCATCAGTGAAAAAGGATTGGGTACACTTTACGGATCAGAAGTGATCGTTCCTGCACAGTCTGCGTTGATTATTTATAAATAAGAATAGCGTATATATAATAAAATATCGCCCCTACGAGTTGTGTTACTTGTAGGGGCGCATCTGTATTCGCCCGGATACATAAAAATTGAGAGTTTGGGCATTATATTATAGTTTGTGTTATTCTTTAGCGATATCCGTTTTCCAGGTAATTCCGCTTATATCCATTAATTCAAGTTTATATATTCCAGTTGGTATATCGCTAGTGTTTTTTTCAATATTAATTTCTGCTTTAGCCCCTAATGGAATAACGAGACTATGTTCCCCGGGTTTTACTTTTGCAACATATTTATTACGTATATTGCTCACCGGAAAAGAACTAATCTTCGCCAGAATGCAGAAAAATAAGTCCATCCGACTACCAGGCGGAGAGCCAGCGAAAACATACCGGAAAGGTCATAGGTCTGGCCTGACGGGCGTTCTGGTGTTGATTCTTTCTCCATAGATCCTGTATTATTTATCTTGATTGTTCTTTTTTATGATATTTGGCTGCAAAATGTTCCCTAATAGGCCACCCATGGCAGTTCCCCACAATGTGCTGTTTAGTGGAGATGAGGTAATTGGACAAGTATCCGTGCTACAGCCGACATACCTCCAATATAGATAGCCGCCAATAGCCCCTACTATTGCACCTACGATTGTAGGCCAATATCTTTTAGCGAATGTTTTTTCCATCCTTTTTAATACTTTTGATACATGTCTTTTAAAGAAACAGATTTCCTAGGGAAATTGTTTCCCAATATATGGATTATTTTTCATATTAGTTGCTTAAAAAAGGAAGAATTGATTAAACTGCTCTCATTTTGAGCATTTAAAAGGAAAACTTGGTATCTTTGTGGCATCACTAAACAAAATACGTCTGAAATAATGCAACCATATACTATATGTTTGACGGGTGGTGTGGCTCGTAATCCACTTGTGCGATTAGCTGCACCTGCTTCCGCATCTTTTCCGGCAGATGAACACATTGCCATTGTCGGACCTAACGGTTCTGGAAAAAGCCTTTTGGTAGATATGCTTATCGGAAAATACCCTTTGAAGGAAGGAACAATAACCTATGACTTTTCTCCTTCAACGTCAAAAACAGTCTATGAGAATATCAAATATATTGCTTTTCGCGATACGTATGGGTCGGCGGATGCCAATTACTATTATCAGCAGCGTTGGAACACCCATGATCATGATGATGTTCCGTTAGTCAGGGATATGTTGGGAGAAGTCAGGGATGAGAAACTGAAACAAGAACTTTTTGAATTATTCCGTATTGAACTTATGCTGGATAAGCCGATGATTCTTCTTTCCAGTGGTGAGTTGCGTAAATTTCAGTTAGTGAAGGCACTACTTACAGCTCCCCGTGTTCTTATTATGGATAATCCTTTCATTGGACTGGATGCCCAGACCCGTGAATTGCTGAATACTTTGTTGGCAGGACTAGCCAAACGCTCTGCCGTACAACTTATCCTGATACTTTCTATGATGGATGATATTCCCTCATATATTAATAAAGTGTTGCCGATAGCTAATCGTACGGTAGGGCAAATGATGCAACGTGATCAATATCTTACCATATTCCGGAATGCAGATATACTTGTACCCGAAGATTTACAGCAGCGTATTATTGACCTTCCCTATGATAATACCAATTATGTATCCGATGAAGTGGTCCGATTGAATAAAGTCAGTATTCGCTATGGTGACCGTACTATTTTGAAAGAACTGGACTGGACAGTGATGCGCGGACAGAAGTGGGCGTTGAGTGGTGAGAATGGAGCGGGAAAGTCTACTCTACTTAGTCTTGTGTGTGCCGATAATCCTCAATCATACGCTTGCGATATCAGTCTGTTCGGGAGAAAGAGAGGGACGGGGGAGAGCATTTGGGAAATAAAGAAACATATTGGTTATGTCAGCCCTGAAATGCACCGTGCTTATTTGAAGAATCTACCGGCGATTGAAATAGTTGCCTCCGGCCTGCACGACAGTATCGGACTATACAAGCGCCCGAAAGCGGAACAGATGTCTGTTTGTGAATGGTGGATGGATATTTTCGGTATTGCTGCCTTAAAAGACAAACCTTTCTTGCAATTATCCAGCGGTGAGCAACGTCTGGCACTTCTGGCACGTGCTTTTGTAAAAGATCCGGAATTATTGATACTGGATGAGCCTTTGCATGGTCTGGATACATACAATCGTCGGCGGGTAAAGAAGATAATCGAAGCATTTTGCCGCCGGCAGGATAAAACCATGATTATGGTTACCCATTATGAAAGGGAGTTGCCCGCTACTATTACAGATCGCATAGCTTTAAAGCGTAATCGGTAATCAGTCAAAATTATGAAGAAACTGTTATTCCTGTTTTTGATACTTTTTTTCTTCTTTTCTTGTGGGAGAGGGAAGGCACCGATAAGTGAAAGTTCCCGGATAATACCCGACTCTTTCGCAATCGGTTTGAATTTGTATAATAAAGGAAGAGCAGTTTATCATCATTCCAATAACATGGACAGCATGTTATTCTATATGCAATTGGCTGAAGGTTTCTTCATACGTGATGGGCATAAAGCGCAGGTGAACCGTTACATTGCTTCTGTCTATTCGGCAAGAGGAGAATCGGATGAGGCTATCCGTTATTTTCTGAGGGCCAGTCGTACGGCAGAAGAATGGCAGTATAGTTTTATCTGTCAGGGAATAGCTGATGCCTATACTGCTGCCGGGCGCTTCCGGGAAGGGGTATCTGGATTAGATTCTATACGGAAGAATATGGATAACAGGCAGATGGTACCTTATTATCATTTAGCTAAAGGAAATCTTTGGGCCGGTATCAACGAATATGCTTCTGCTTCTACCTATTATCGTATTGCGTCGATGTCCTTGAACCGTTGGGTTGCAGCCGAGGCATCCCGGAGGTTGAAGTTACTATACTCTTCGCTGGGGAAAGACAGCTGCTCTTTCTATTCAGCACTTGCTGCTAATGAACATCTTGTAAATGAACTGAGAAGAGAGGAAGGAGTTGAAAGCCGGACGAAGTATGAAAAGGCTAAACTGGAAAATGAACTGAACCGGTTGAAAATAGATAAGCAGAGGCGGGAAATCTGGCTGTTAAGTCTGGGACTTTGTTTTGTTGTGGCATTTGCTGCGAGTTATATTGTTTGGCAACGTCGCAAACGCCAGATGTATAAGCAGCTTTGGCGTGAGCAATCCCTGAGACTGAGTCAGACGGAACAATTGTTACAGCAGTCGGAAGAGTTGAGTATATTGCGCGAAAAAGAGAGTCAGCTTCGTGAATCGCTTTTTCGACGGATGAAGTCGTTTCATAAAATTCCCTCTTTGGAAAAAGAAGAGGAGAGTGCTGAAGAGGAAAATGATAATCAAAATCGACGTATAGCCTTGTCTAATGAAGAATGGGAGGATATACGCCAAACGGTGGATGGAAGTTATGATAAATTTTCAGTGCGATTACTGGAAGCTTTTCCGGGATTGAGCATGAAGGATGTGTATTTTTGTTGCCTGGTGAAAATAAACGTTAGTATTAAAGATCTATCTGACATTTACTGTATCAGTCGCACCTCGATAAGTCGTAAGAAACAGCGGATGAAACGAGATAAGTTGGGATTGACGGAGAATAATGAGACTTTGGATGATTTTTTGCGCCGTTTTTGAGCTTTTGTCTATAAGATAATTTGTATTTCCTTCCTTGTCCAGCTATCTTTGCCTCATTGTTTCATGTAAAAAATAAAAATATGAAAAGCAAACAATGGAAAAGTGCAGGACTGATATGCCTGGTGTTTATTGGAGGGTTGAGTTCTTGTACAAATGGTGGACAAGGATCAAAAGGTGATGCATTAGACGCACAACCGATAGTTGGTTCGGTGGAGATTTTAAATGGAGATTCTGTATGGGTTTGCAACCAATCGGCACTGAAAGATACATTAGTACTTCCATTGAGTTATTTTGCAGATGAATTGCAGATTGTGAAGTTGGATAACCGGGATGAAGCATTGGTGCCTGTGCGGAATGTGATTGTTTCTGACAATTATATATTGGTATGGGGCAAAGACCAAACTCCTTTTAAGCTTTTCGATAAATCTGGAAAGTTTCTTGGCAATGTGGGGGCTTTTGGACAAGGTCCCGGTGAGTATCAGTTGATCTATGATGCTCAGATAGACGAGGCTGGTGGGCGTATATATTTACTTCCGTGGAATGCAAGATCTCTGCTGGCCTATGATTTGAAAGGACAGTCTGTACAGAACATTTCACTACCCGGTTTGGTGCCGAAAGGTGTCTTCAAGGCAAATACAAAGGATTCTCTTTTGTCTGTATTCCTTCTGCCTTTTGATTATTTGCCGTATGTGGCATGGACTCAGAAGTTCAGTGGAGAAATACAAGATACGATACGTTCACGCCATTTGGCCTTAAAACCTGATTTCAGCAATGAGGTACATAGTAATAAGAATGGTGCTGATTTTGATGTATCTCTTTCTCCATTCTGGGAACGCCGTCCGGATAGCCTTTATCATTATGCCAACGGACGTTTGAATCCTCGTTTCACTATGAATTTTGCAAAAAAAGAAATCCCTATTCATGATTACAAAGAATTTCCACATCATTTCTTGGGAAGTATATCCATAGAAAAACAATTGGATGAAAACAATTTCACGACGGAGGCTCCTGCTGATTTTATTATAGATAAACAGACTTTAAAAGGCGCTTTCTATAAAGTGGAGAATGACTATCTGGGCAATTTGCCTATTTCCTGGTTTTCGTACAGTTGCTCAAACGGATATTATACGGCCAACATGGAGCCTGTAACTCTGAAAGAAACATTGGAAAAATATCTGGTAGACGTTAAAGACATTTCTGCTGCCGACCGGGAACGTATACAAAAGCTGGCAGATAGCATTCATGAGAATGACAATAACTATATTCTGTACGCTAAGTTGAAATAATAAATGAAACACTTACTTTACATTATATTGCTGTCTCTATCGTTTCTCTCTGCCTGCAAGCCGCGGGCAGAGCAGAAACATCGGGAGGCGAACGACACGATTATTGCAGAAACCCCATCTGGTACCTTCCAGTGTATCTACTCCCGATACGTATGTATATGAAACCAGCACTATGCAACTGTTTGAAACCGATACGACAGGTGTCTTGAAACCTTTACCCTTTACTTTTAAGTCAGAAAAAGGTTCTTCTTATTCTGACCGGCAGATATGTGTAGTTTCCCGGGATACTTTCTATTATGCTGATAATGTATCAGGAGGAAAAGCCATTATTCGTGCTGTTTATCAAGGGGACAGTTTGCATACAGAGCAGATATATAATCTTGCATTTAGTAAAAAACATCCTGACTTATAGCGGACGTACTCCACTTCAGGTATCACGTGAAAACGGTAAAAGTGACGGATATATCTTTGTGGAGCAATATGATTGGGGTGGCAATCCGGTAGCACGTTATAAACTTGACCATTGGGGCAGGGTTGTATCAGATGGGAAGCGATTGTATCAGGTATGTTATATGTATGACGATCCGCTCTTTTTGTATATATTACCCGGAAAAGAATAAAAGAGGTTTGCAAGATAAAAGGCTAAAATGATTCATCTCTAAAAAATACTTTTTATATTTGCAGCCGTTATGGCGAAGTATATACTTTTATTTTGCATATTATTAGGTGTATTTCTTGTATCGGGATTCGAATCTGTATCCGGCGATATGAAGGAGTATAAGGAACTTCGTGTAACAGGCTTGCAGCAGGGTAAGACGGAATGTAATATATCTGAGGCAGGTGCAGAGCAATGTAGGAAAGTGGTCTATGGCGGAGAATATGCGAGTAAGGCTATTGGTAATATAGCAACATCCGTTTCGCGCAGTAATATTCCTTCTTCACAAGTTCTAAGATTTAATGCCCTTTCAGTTGTAGCAAAGATCGTCAAATCCATAAAGGTGCTACTTCCCGAAGAAAAAAGAATGTCTTTTCCGTATCAACTCTCTCTTACTCACTATTCCAGTAGATACTATATCTATGCGTTAAGACATATTATTATTTAATCTTTCTCTTTTCTATAAGGCATTAAGTGTGTCTTATATCTCCTTATTACTTCAATTCATATGTATTTCTTTCATTGAGAATAACTGAAAAGTCGTATCTCTGTTGTGGAATATGTATATACCTATATGTTAATACTCAATAGATAATGGAATTTATATTAGATTTTATTCTTCACATTGATCAATATATGATTAACATTGTGCAGGAATATCATGCTTGGACTTATATAATATTGTTCATAATCATTTTTTGTGAAACGGGATTGGTTGTTACTCCTTTTCTTCCGGGAGATTCATTACTCTTTGTGGCGGGAGCTATAGCCTCGTTACCCGGGACGCCTCTTGAGGTAAATATTCTTGTTTTGATCTTGTTTTTCGCCGCAGTTTTGGGAGATTCTTGTAATTATATGATAGGGCATCTCTTCGGGCGCAAATTGTTCAATAATCCCAATTCCAGAATATTCAAACAAAGTCATTTGGATAAAACACATGAATTTTATAAAAAGTATGGAGGCAAGACCATAATTATAGCCAGGTTTGTCCCTATTGTGCGCACTTTTGCTCCGTTTGTAGCAGGAATGGGTAAAATGCATTACTATTATTTCATGGTATACAATCTGATAGGAGGTGCAGCTTGGGTGGCACTTTTCTGCTATGCCGGATATTTCTTCGGAGACCTCCCGATTGTGCAGGAAAATCTTAAATTGTTGATTGTGGCAATTATAGTTATATCCATATTACCTGCCATTATAGAGGTGATACGGGCAAAAATGAAATCAAAAAAACAGAAATAATTTGATATTTTTATTCTTATGAAGAATTCTTTTTTTAGCAGGTTTACTCCCAAAGAACCTAAGTTCTTTCCTCTGTTGAAACAATTGTCTGAGATTTTGTCTGCATCATCCACTCTTTTGGTAGAAAGTTTACAACATGATAAACCGGAGGAGAGAGCAGATTATTATAAAAGAATAAAAGACCTGGAACGTGAGGGGGATAAATTAACTCATTTAATCCTTGATGAGCTTGGAACTACTTTTATTACTCCTTTTGACCGTGAAGATATTCATGCGTTGGCTTCAACCATGGATGACGTTATAGACGGGATAAACAGTTGTGCCAAACGTATTAATATCTATAATCCTCGTCCGATTTCCGATAGCGGAAAAGAATTGAGTCGCCTGATTCAACAGGAAGCTGTATATATTGGCAAGGCGATGGATGAACTTGAAACTTTCCGTCAGAAACCGGCCGCATTGCGTGGATACTGTAATAAGTTGCATGATATAGAAAATCAGGCAGATGATGTATATGAACACTTTATCACGAAGCTTTTTGAAGAAGAAAAGGACTGCATTGAACTTATCAAGATTAAAGAGATCATGCATGAATTGGAAAAAACGACCGATGTGGCAGAGCAGGTAGGCAAGATACTAAAGAATTTGATTATAAAATACGCATAGAAGAAGTTGAGAACATGGAATTGTTAGTAATAATTATTGTACTGGCTCTGATATTCGATTATATCAATGGCTTCCACGATGCGGCGAATTCAATAGCCACTATTGTATCGACCAAAGTTCTTACTCCCTTTCAGGCAGTAATATGGGCGGCTTTCTTTAACTTCGTTGCATTTTTTATTGCCAAATATTTAATCGGTGGTTTCGGTATAGCCAATACTGTGTCCAAGACTGTGATGGAACAGTTTATTACACTGCCGATTATATTATCCGGAGTAATTGCTGCCATAGCATGGAATCTGTTTACCTGGTGGAGAGGTATTCCCTCATCTTCTTCCCATACCCTTATTGGCGGATTTGCAGGAGCCGCCATTATGGCTCATGGTTTCGATGCTATTCAACTCAATATCATTCTGAAGATTGCGGCTTTCATATTTCTTGCTCCTTTGATAGGAATGATTGTTGCCTTCGGATTCACATTGTTGGTTCTTTATGCTTGCCGGCGTGCACATCCCCATACAGCTGAAGTCTGGTTTAAGAAATTGCAACTTGTTTCTTCGGCTATGTTCAGTATAGGGCATGGTTTGAATGACTCGCAAAAGGTAATGGGTATTATAGCGGCGGCCATGATAGCAGCCCATTCGGAAGGCTTGGGAATGGGAATAAACAGTATTGAGGATTTACCGGATTGGGTGGCATTTTCGTGTTTTACAGCCATTTCTCTTGGTACAATGTCCGGTGGGTGGAAGATTGTGAAAACGATGGGTACCAGGATTACCAAAGTAACCCCTTTGGAAGGTGTTGTTGCGGAAACGGCCGGTGCTTTTACTTTATATCTTACGGAGTTCTTGAAAATTCCGGTGAGTACTACACATACAATTACCGGAGCTATTATTGGAGTCGGTGCTACTAAAAGACTCTCCGCTGTACGTTGGGGAGTAACAAGAAGTCTGATGACTGCTTGGGTACTGACTATTCCGGTGAGTGGGCTCTTGGCAGCCGGAGTTTATTGGGTTATTACCCTTCTTTCCTAAATCAAATACAAGTAGCAATTAGTTAATAATGAGGTTATGAATTGGAATTCACATCAATTTGAAATGATAAGAGGCTGCAAATCAGTTCATCTGGTATTCTAATGCTTTTTTTGAATGATTTTGTTATTATTGGAAAGTGTGAAATAAATATTAATTTCTTGATAAAAATGTATTCATATTAAAGATAATTACTACGTTTGCACCCGTTATGATGAAGTATATCTTTTGCATATTGTTTGGTTCACTTTTAATGTTAGGATTTCACTATACTCCTGATGAAAAAGTGCAAGAGGCTCAGCCCAATGCCGGGGTTGTTGCCATGGATGTGCAATCCGATACCAGATTGGCACAGAAGATTTCTGTGACTGTTGCCGGACAATCATATGGAGGAAGTCACGCTTTCGATAGCGAAGCATCCGATTATACAATTAGTGACGGGGTGTTAGGTGGTTTGTTTTCTTTCAGAAATACCACAACACCTTCTAAAGTTTTGAGATTTTGTTCTGCTACAATCGTGCAGATGCTTTGTCTTTCAGATACTCAACTTCCGGAAAATAAATGGAGAGGACTTTCTCCGGATACCAATTATATTAAATATTCTAACGGATACTATGTCTATACATTAGGCCATATTCTTATTTAATTCACATTTCTTTTCTAACTTGTTGATAGGGTGAGGAGCAACAGCTTCTTTTCTGCAGGCTCTATCTATTGCTTCATTTATCTTTATTATTTCTTATTTAATTTCATGCTGACATGGAAAACAAAAAATGTATTTCCTATGGCTTGGAGCATGAGGCGGGTGTCATCATATCGCGCTGCTATCAGTGCGGTAAATGTACGGCAGGGTGTGTCTTAGCGGAAGAAATGGATTTTCCTCCCAGTTTCTTGGTACGTTTGCTTCAGACAAGAACCCCTGAAAATGACAATCGTGTGCTTGGTTCCAATGCTATCTGGATTTGTTTGAATTGTGGGAATTGTATTGCACGGTGTCCTAAAGAAATTGATATTCCTAAAATCATGGATTATCTACGGGAGCAGTCCCGCCACCGGAACTGTATAAATAAACAATCCCGGCCTGTGGTTGCTTTCCACAGTGCTTTCCTACAATCAGTGAGATATACCGGAAGGTTGTATGAGATAGGTTTAGTTGCCGGATTTAAGATGCGTACCTTTCACATGCTACAGGATGTAAACTTGGTTCCCGGTATGTTGAAGAAAGGAAAATTGAACCTTTTGCCGGAATGTATTGAGACCAGGCAAAAGATAAAGAAGATATTTTCCCAAACTATTGACAAAAAAGAAAAGTAGAAAAGTATGAGAATAGGTTTCTATCCGGGATGTTCGCTGAATGGTACTTCCCGTGAATACAATGAGTCGGTTAAGGCAATAGGAAAGGCTTTGGGGATTGATTGGGTAGAGTTGAAAGATTGGAATTGTTGCGGTGCTACTGCGGCACATTCCATGAATAAAGAATTGTCTTTAGCACTGCCTACTCGTATATTGGCATTGGCCGAGAAACAAGGCTTTCAGGAAATAGTGGTTCCTTGTGCTTCCTGCTATAATCGTCTGAGTGTGGCGCAATATGAATTGGAAAATAATGAAAAGTTGAAGGATGATGTGCTGACGGTGGTAGGTTTGCCTTATCTGGGAACAGTAAAAGTCTTGAATGTCCTTCAATTTATAGAAAAATATATATTGGATATATTGCCGGATAAGATTGTACGGCCATTTGCTCATCAGGTGGCTTGTTATTATGGCTGTTTATTACTTCGTCCGCATAAAGTTTTAAAGTTTGATCGTTTGGAGGATCCGCAAAGTATGGATAAGATTATGTCAATATTGGGGGCTAATCCTATAGACTGGGCATTTAAGACTGAATGTTGCGGGGCGGGCTTGTCCGTATCGCGCACAGATTTGGTTGGGCGTCTTTCTGGAAATATCTTGAAAGATGCCAGCGACAGAGGAGCGGAAGCTGTCATTGTGGCTTGTCCGATGTGTCATTCCAATTTGGATATGCGTCGTTCTACTATCAACAGGCATTTGATGGAACCGATAACAATACCTGTGCTATATGTAACTCAAGTGTTAGGATTGGCTATCGGACTTTCAGCTAAAGACTTAGGGTTGAAGCGTCATTTTGTGGGTGTAAACTTAAAGGAGGCTGAGTTATGTCAAGAATAGGTGTCTTTATATGCCATTGCGGAGAAAATATCGGTGCTACTGTTGATTGTATAAAAGTTGCTGAGCTGGCTGCGAATATGGAAGGCGTGGCATACGCTGTTGATTATAAATATATGTGTTCGGATCCGGGGCAGACACTCATAAAGAATGCAATTAAAGAATATGATTTGGATGGTGTGGTGGTAGGTGCATGTTCTCCCCGTATGCATGAACCGACTTTTCGTCGGGCATGTGCCGAAGCAGGCCTAAATCCTTATTTGTGTGAAATTGCCAATATTCGTGAACATTGTTCTTGGGTGCATGATAAAGGAGAAGCAACTACACGTAAGGCTGTTGACATTGTGAGAAGTTTGGTTGAGAAGGTAAAGCGGAATCGTCCACTGAATCCGATACAGGTTCCTATTACTAAAAAAGCTTTGGTGATAGGTGGCGGAATAGCTGGTATCCAAGCAAGTCTGGATATTGCCAATTGTGGATATCAGGTGATTTTGATAGAGAAAGATCCTTCTATAGGCGGGCATATGTCACAGTTGTCAGAAACATTCCCGACTTTAGACTGCTCTCAATGTATCTTGACTCCACGTATGGTTGAGGTGGCTCAGCATCCTAATATTACGCTTTATACCTATGCAGAATTGGAAAGTCTGGAAGGATTTATAGGTAATTTCAAAGCAAGTATTCGCTTAAAGGCAAAGAGTATTGACGAAAAGTTATGTACCGGTTGTGGACTTTGCACAACGAAATGTCCCACAAAGAAGATTCCGAGCGAATTTAATGCAGGTTTGGGAATGCGGACTGCAATTTATGTTCCGTTTCCTCAGGCTGTTCCTAATAAGCCGGTAATCGACAGAGTACATTGCACTCATTTTCGGACAGGAAGATGCGGTGTTTGTGAAAAGGTATGTCCGACCGGAGCTATTCGTTTTGACCAAGAGGACCGTATTATATCAGAAAATATTGGAGCTATTGTGGTTACTACCGGATTTAATGTACTGAATACAGACTTTTTCCCGGAATATGGCTATGGAAAATATAAAGATATTATTACCGGGATTCAGTTTGAACGGTTGGCTTCTGCATCCGGACCTACTTTGGGAGAAATCCGTCGTCCTTCAGATGGTAAAATCCCTCAAAAAATTGTGTTTGTTGCATGTGCCGGTTCACGCGATCCGGCAAAAGGTATTCCTTACTGTTCCAAAATATGCTGTATGTATACTGCCAAACATGCTATGCTTTATCAGCATAAAGTACACAATGGTGAATCTTATGTCTTTTATATGGATATTCGTGCAGGTGGTAAGAATTATGAAGAATTTGTGCGTAGAGCGATTGAAGAAGATGGGGTGAACTATATACGGGGACGTGTTGCACGGATTTATGAAAAAAATGGCAAGTTGATTGTAAAGGGAGTAGATACTTTGCTCGGTGCTTCTCCTGTTGAGATAGAAGCGGATATGGTGGTACTGGCTACAGCAGGAGTAGCAAATAAAGGTGCAGAAGACTTGGCTCAGAAGATGCATATCTCCTATGATCCATATCAGTTTTTTGCAGAAGCGCATCCTAAGTTGAAGCCGGTAGAAACGAACACTGCCGGTATCTTTCTGGCTGGGGCCTGTCAGGCTCCAAAAGATATTCCCGAGACAGTGGGGATGGCATCCGGTGCAGCTGTGAAAGTAGCAAGCTTATTTTCACAAGCCAACTTGGTGCGTGAACCTATGATTGCTGTTGTCAATCGGACTGCACCTCCCTTGTTCAGTACTTGTGTAGGGTGTTTTATGTGCCAGACCGCTTGTCCTTATCAGGCTATTGAACGTGAAGAGATAAAAGATCGGACAGGCAAAGTTTTGAAAACAGTAGCTAAAGTTAATCCGGGGCTTTGCCAGGGTTGCGGAACATGTGTTGCTTTTTGCCGCTCTAAATCAATTGACATACAGGGATATTCCAATGAGCAGGTATATGCTGAAGTAATGGCTCTGTTGAACAATTAAAAGGAAGTTAGATATGAATGAGAATAAATCTGAATTTGAACCGAAGATTGTTGCTTTTGTCTGTAACTGGTGTACCTATGCCGGGGCCGATCTAACCGGAACAAGTCGTTTGAAATATGCCACCAATGTGGAAATTGTACGTTTTCCATGTACGGGTAGGATTGATTTTATGTTATTACTGAAAGCCTTTGCTGGTGGAGCCGATGGTATTATAGTATCTGGTTGCCATCCGAATGATTGCCACTATACATCCGGAAACTTTCATGCCCGCCGGCGTTGGATTGTCTTTCGCGGACTACTTGATTTCCTGGGCATTGATGTTCGGAGAATCTGTTATTCTTGGGTATCGGCAGCCGAAGGAGCCAAATGGGCAGAGTTAGTCAATCAGACAGTTGCCGCTATTCGAGAGTTAGGACCTTACGAAGAATACAAGAAGGTAGCTGCATATTTAGAACAGGAGGTGGCTTATGAATAAATTGGCCGAAAAAGTAAAGTCACTTTTCACCGAGGATCTCGTGAAATTGGTTATTGGCTTTGAGAAGGGGAGTCACGGAGTACGTCCATTTTTTTGTAGAAATATAGAGGAGGCAGATAAACTGGTTTGGGATGACTTTTGTACGAATAATATTGCAGTTTATTTGACTAAAACAGAATTATTCGGTACAGATAAAACAGCCTTGTTTGCTAATCTCCCTGCACTGCGTACTATTCTGCAACTAGCGTCAGAAAATCAATTGAAGCAGGAGCAATGGATTATTCTCACATTGAATGCTCAGGAAGAAGTTATTCAGTTCGACAACTTTGAAGATATTTATGCTTATATGGCTGACTATCCGATGCTGGCGAGTGAAGAAGACCGCCAACTGATAGAGAAGATACAAAACATGACTCGTGAAGACAGGTGGCAATATTGGATTCATGAAATGTCAAAATGCATTAAGTGTTATGCCTGTCGTGCAGCTTGCCCATTGTGTTATTGCAATCGATGCATTGTTGAAGTGAACTGTCCTCAGTGGATACAGGCATGGTCGGCTCCGCTGACTAATATGGAGTGGCAGGTAAACCGGGTCATGCATATGGCTGGGCGTTGTGTAGAATGTGGAGCGTGTGCAAAAGCTTGTCCTGTAGGTATTCCTCTTCATTTGCTGACACAGAATATGATGGAAACTATCCGGCATGAGTTTGAAAAACAACCGGGTAATCTGGGGAATAAGGGAAATGTACTTGCCACTTTTAGAGTGGAAGATAAAGAAGACTTCATACATTAATGGAAACAATGACTAATTTACATATCAGCCAGCATGCTTTGGAGCAATGGCTTTATCAGATGGTAAACAGTAAGATAGAAGTGTTTGCCCCTGTACATGATGGAGAAAAAACAGATTTCCGGTTATTGGCTTTCGGTGATAAAGTTGCTGATGATTATGTACAGACTACCCAATCCGCGAAGCGTTTTGCCTTTCCAAAGGCAGAAAAGTTATTCTCATACAGAAAAGAAGGGAAAGACGTAACCTTACAGGAAAGGGATCTGAATGATTTTCCGGAAATTGTGCTTTGGAAGGTGCGTCCTTGTGATGCGGCTGGTTTTGCTCCACTTACCGGTATTTTTAACTGGGATTATAAAGACAATATATATAATGCGCGGAGGGATAAAATAACTTTAGTTAGTTTCAGTTGTACCCGATGTGATGAATATTGTTTTTGTACTTCTGTCCATGGTGGTCCGGGAAACACGGAAGGCAGCGATATACAAGTAACAGAATTACCGGATCGGAGTGCTTTGGTGGAGATATTGACTCCGAAAGGTAAATTGTTGATAGAACGTTTTGTACAGGAAACTACACCAGCGGACGGAATAGATAAAGAGACATATTTGGCTTCTGTTCCGGTTCGTTTCAAGTTAGAACTGCTCCGTGAAAAACTGGAAGGAGCTTTTGATAGCCCTATTTGGAAACAACAATCCGAGCGTTGTTTGGGGTGTGGCGCTTGCGCATTTGTTTGTCCCACTTGTGCTTGTTTTGATATTCAGGAAGATGCTCGGGGAAGTTCCGGTAGTCGGATTCGTTGCTGGGATTCCTGTGGCTTTTCTTTATTTACTCAACATACGTCCGGACATAATCCCCGGCCTACTCAAAGTACCCGCTGGAGACAGCGTATTCTACATAAGTTTTCATACATGCCGGATCGTATTAATGAAACGGGATGCACCGGATGCGGACGTTGTTCCCGTGCCTGTCCGGTCGATATGAATATCGTTGAACATTTAATGTCAATAGAAAATCATGGATAAACAGAAAGATTCCCTTTATCTTCCATATCGGATGATAATTGAAAAAATAACAGATGAAGCTCCCGGAGTCCGGACATTCCGCCTGAAATTCAAGGAAGAACGGGAAGGTGAGGATTTTCATTTCAAGGCCGGACAGTTTGGTGAATATTCTGCATTCGGTGAGGGGGAGTCTACTTTTTGTATAGCCTCTTCTCCTACGCGCAAAGGATATATAGAATGTACTTTCCGACAAGCCGGAAGAGTGACAACAGGCTTATCCAGATTGGAAACGGGCGCCACAATCGGTTTTCGCGGACCATTCGGCAATACGTTTCCTTTGGATGAATGGAAAGGAAAGAATCTTTTGTTCATAGCTGGCGGAATAGCACTTCCACCTATGCGATGCGTAATCTGGAATGCCTTGGATTTGCGTGAAAATTTCAATGATGTCACGATTATCTATGGAGCGAAGTCTGTGGCTGATCTGGTTTATAAAGAAGAATTGAGGGAGTGGGATAATCGTCCGGATGTCCGTTTGGTTACTACGGTTGATCCGGGTGGAGAAACACCGGATTGGAAAGGGCAGGTGGGCTTTGTTCCTTCTGTGCTGGAGGCTGTTGCTCCCGACAGTGATAACACTGTTGCCATTGTTTGTGGCCCTCCGGTAATGATTAAGTTTACTTTTCCTGTATTGGAAAAGTTAGGTTTTAAGGACGAAGACATTTACACAACTTTAGAGAACCGGATGAAATGCGGTGTTGGAAAGTGTGGTAGATGTAATGTCGGGAAGTTGTATGTCTGTAAAGACGGGCCTGTGTTTACAAAAGCGCAGTTGAACAACATGCCCTCTGAATATTGAATCCATAATTATAATATATGCTTTCCGTTGTGAAACGGGAAAAGCTGTATAGAAGTAAAATACATACCGAAGTGATTTCAGGCAAACTGTATTTACTTATTGCTTCTATATGGGATGAGGAAAGCCCAATGGGAATAGTTTTCATGTGTGTGTCTAATAATGGTTTCTCCATTGGGCTCTTTTCCTCTTTATCAAGATAAAACGGTATAAACTGAAAACATTTAACTTAACTATCTGTTTCTAATTATATATGCCTCATTTCTTGAGGTTTCATTTTATGTAACATTCTATTTTTAATCATAATAAACAGTTTATACCATGAAGTTTTTTATTGACACTGCAAATTTAGATCAAATCCGGGAAGCCTATGATATGGGCGTTCTTGATGGAGTGACAACTAATCCTTCGCTCATGGCGAAAGAGGGTATCAAAGGAGTAGATAACCAGCGGAAACATTATGTAGAAATCTGCAACATCGTGCAAGGCGATGTCAGTGCCGAAGTACTACGGATTATGAAGGTATGATTAAGGAAGGTGAAGAACTTGCCGCACTCAATCCGCATATCGTAGTAAAAGTTCCCTGTATTGCCGACGGTATCAAGGCTGTCAAATATTTCACTTCCAAAGGGATTCGTACCAATTGCACATTAGTATTTTCCGTAGGACAAGCATTGCTGGCTGCCAAGGCAGGAGCTACTTATGTTTCTCCGTTTGTAGGGCGTCTGGATGACATCTGTGAAGACGGTATTGCACTGGTAGGCAAGATTGTAGAAATGTATCGATATTACGGTTATACTACACAGGTACTTGCAGCTTCCATTCGTCATACAGCGCACATCATGCAATGTATTGAAGTAGGGGCTGATGTAGCAACCTGTCCATTGTCTGCCATCAAAGGTCTACTTAATCATCCGTTGACGGATTCCGGGTTGAAAAAGTTCCTTGAAGACTATAAACGTGTAAACGGATAATAAAAAATACTCTATAAGCCTATCTTTCACGGTTTTCTTGAACAATATTGGCGTAAAATAGAATAAAACAACTATTTTTGCGCTCAATATAAATATAAAAAGAGAAAAAGCTGATGAAAGAAAGGCTTATTGGATTGATAAAGACGTACATTCTCTTCGTCTGTATCTTTATACTGCAGAAACCGTTATTTATACTCTACTACAGTTCTTTGTATGCAGGAACTTCCTGGACAGACCCTTTCAAGATTATCTGGAATGGTCTACCGCTCGACCTCTCGCTTGCCGGATATTTAACGGCTATTCCCGGACTATTCTTCATAGCGTCCGCCTGGACACTTTCCAAGGCACTCCGCCGTATCTGGAACGGCTATTACTTCTTCATCGCTATTTTGCTCGCTGTCATTTTCATTGTTGATATAGGTTTATATGAGTATTGGGGCTTCCGTCTGGATGCTACACCGCTCTTTTATTTCTTCTCTTCTCCCAAAGATGCGCTGGCAAGTATCAGTATATGGCAGGTGCTGGGAGGGATAGTAGCTATGATCCTGTATGCATCATTGCTTTACGTTCTTTTTCTTTGGATACAGAAAGGCATCTGGAAAAGGATGAAACTGCCTTATCGCCGATTGTCGGTGTCAGGTGTAATGCTGTTACTGACTGGTTTGCTTTTTATTCCTATTCGTGGTGGTTTTACTGTTTCTACAATGAACACCGGCAAAGTTTATTTCAGTTCCAACCAACGCTTGAACCATGCAGCTATCAATCCGGCATTCAGCTTGATGGAATCTCTATCCAAGCAAAAAGATTTCGGCAAGCAATATCGTTTTATGGAAGCGGCACAGGCGGATGAGCTGATAAAGAATCTGGTAGATCCGTCAGTGCTGGACAGTACTGCAATGGTTCCCGATACTTTACGTACGACTTTATTCAAGACAGAACGCCCTAATGTTATCTTTGTTATATTGGAGAGCTTCTCATCCAGATTGATGACAACTTTGGGCGGTGAGCCGGATGTTGCCGTACAGATGGATAGTCTGGCAAAGGAGGGAATACTCTTTACAAACTTTTATGCCAACAGTTTCCGCACAGACCGTGGACTGGTGGCTATTCTGAGTGGCTATCCCGCACAGCCTACCACGAGTATCATGAAGTATCCCCGTAAGACACAGAATCTTCCTGCCATTGCAGGTAGTCTGCGTGATGCCGGATACCGTACTAAATATTATTATGGAGGTGATGCCGACTTTACGAATATGCGTTCCTATCTGATGTCTTCCGGTTTCGAGAATATTATTTCCGATCAGGACTTTCCCGTATCAGAGCGCTTGAGTAAATGGGGAGCGCATGACCATCTTGTTTTCAACCGTCTGCTGGAAGATATGAAAGCTGAGGCGGCAGACACAGCTTCGGCAGAAAATGCCCGTCCTTTTTTCCAGGTATTGCAAACCTCCAGCAGTCATGAACCCTTTGAAGTTCCGTATCGCCGTCTGGCGAATGATCGTTTAAACGCTTTTGCTTACACCGATAGTTGTGTAGGCGACTTTGTGAAGCGTTTCCGCGAATTGCCGCAATGGAAGAATACAGTGTTGGTATTGGTTCCCGACCATCTGGGTGCATATCCTGAACATCTGAATAATCTATCGGTAGATCGTTACCAAATTCCCCTGTTATTGATAGGAGGTGCGGTTAGCGAACCAAGACGCATTGATATATATGGTTCCCAACATGATATTGCAGCTACTTTATTGGCACAATTATCATTGCCACATCAGGATTTTGTGTTCAGTAAAGATATGCTGAATCCGGCTTCTCCACATTTTGCATTCTTTGCCGTGCCAGATGCTTTTGGGATGGTGACACCGGACAATCAGTTGATATTTAATTGCGAAGCTAATGCCGTGGCGGTAGATGAAGGCAGTACGAAAGGAAAGAACTTGCTACCGGGCAAGGCCTATTTGCAGAAATTGTATGATGACATTGCTAAAAGATAAAACAAGATGATGCTATTAGAACTTTTGAATGAGGTTGTTGACATTGATACTGACATATTCCTCTCCCTCAACCGGATGCACAGTCCGTTCTTTGATTATTTCATGAGTACCTACAGTGGTAAATGGATTTGGATACCCATGTATGCTGCCATTTGGTACGTGATGCTACGTAATTTCCATTGGAAAGTGACTTTGTTCTGCATGGTCGGCCTGGCACTCGTAATTACCATTGCCGACCAGACGGGGGCGACATTGATACGTCCGTATGTGGAACGTCTCCGCCCTTCCAATCTGGAAAATCCTATATCCGATATGGTACATATTGTAAACGGACGTCGAGGAGGGCGTTATGGTTTTCCGTCTTGCCATGCTGCCAATACTTTCGGCCTGGCATTCTTTGTCTGGTTTCTTTTCCGTAAGCGATGGCTCACCGTATTTATGATGGGCTGGGCGTTGCTGACCTGCTATTCGCGTATCTACCTGGGAGTACATTATCCGGGAGATCTCATAGTGGGAACACTGATCGGATTATTGGCCGCATATATTGTATACAGCCTTTTCTTGAAAGTCAGCGGGTATAAGACCATGAAGAAAGTTCCCCATATTTATGCTCCTATATTGGTGGGCGGATTGACGATAGTGGGGATACTGATATATTCCACGGTGATGATCTTATAGATTCAGAACTGATAATTGACTGTCACCATTGCTTCCCTCGGACGTATATTTAGCCGTGAAGTGTAACTTTGCGTGGCGGAATACGTTGTGTAAGCATACTCTTTTTTGTTGAAGAGATTGTTAAGGGTTGCTTCCAATCTCCATTTTTTTCTTTTATAGATAAGGGATGCATCTGCGAACACTGTGTTGAGATGTGTGTTTCCTCCCAGGTCATTCCGGTAATGTTCGCCGGAGAGCCGCAGGTCCACTTGCCCAATACTGAATGTGAGATGTAATCGTTGTACGAAGTCCAGTAACGGGGTGAGACGGGTGTCACTTCCTATCTTGCTGCCACCATAGCCTAATGTGGCATGATATTCCGCTTCAAAAACATCTGCGGGCGACCAGATTATTTTAGGCTCTGCTTTCAGATAATCATAACGATAGGTTTGCAGAAGACTTTGCTGATTACCTTTGCTGTCAGCCAGGCGTGTAAGCTGTTCACCATTGCTGCGACTGAGTAGTAGGGTGAGTGAGGTTTTCAAATGCCAGTCGTAT
>ERZ1673736.92-NODE-92-length-136665-cov-26.031616_pt1 | contig 136665 bp, 125 predicted proteins | sample MGYA00580212_ERZ1673736 | MGnify/ENA primary metagenome ERZ1673736 (study PRJEB41218, sample SAMN15661752) | gut metagenome | host: Homo sapiens | place: Canada: London | collected 2015-08-20/2019-03-30 | study: EMG produced TPA metagenomics assembly of...
GAGCAACTACGGCTGCGTGAGATGTCATACCACCACGAACTGTCAGGATACCCTGTGCAGACTTCATACCTGTGATATCTTCTGGTGATGTCTCAAGACGTACAAGAACAACTTTTTCTCCTCTTTCAGCCCATTCTACAGCATCGTCAGCTGTGAATACGATCTTACCGCAAGCAGCTCCCGGAGATGCTCCAAGTGCTTTTGCAAGTGGTGTAGCCTCTTTCAGGGCTTTTGCATCGAACTGTGGGTGAAGCAGAGAGTCAAGGTTACGAGGGTCGATCATTGCAACAGCCTCTTCCTCTGTTCTCATTCCTTCATCAACAAGATCACAAGCGATTTTCAGAGCAGCTTTTGCTGTTCTCTTACCATTACGTGTCTGTAACATGTACAGTTTACCATGCTCTACAGTAAACTCCATGTCCTGCATATCTCTATAGTGTTTTTCAAGAGTTTCACAAACCTGTTTGAACTGTACGAATGCTTCTGGGAATTTCTCTTCCATTTCTGAAATGTGCATTGGTGTACGAACACCGGCAACTACGTCTTCTCCCTGTGCATTTGTAAGGAATTCTCCGAACAGACCGTTCTCTCCTGTAGCTGGGTCACGAGTAAACGCAACACCTGTACCACAGTCATCTCCCATGTTACCAAATGCCATCATCTGTACGTTAACAGCTGTTCCCCATGAATATGGGATATCATTGTCACGACGATATACGTTAGCTCTTGGGTTGTCCCATGAACGGAATACAGCTTTTACTGCTTCCATTAACTGTTCCTTCGGATCAGATGGGAAATCAGAACCAATCTTCTCTTTGTATTCAGCCTTGAACTGGTTAGCCAGCTCTTTCAGGTCTTCTGCAGTAAGTTCAACGTCCTGCTTAACACCTCTGTCAGCTTTCATCTTGTCGATCAGCTCTTCGAAATATTTCTTTCCAACTTCCATAACTACGTCAGAGAACATCTGGATGAATCTTCTGTAGCAGTCCCAAGCCCAACGAGGATTTCCTGAAGCTTCAGCAAGTGTCTCAACTACTTCTTCATTTAATCCAAGGTTCAGGATTGTATCCATCATACCAGGCATAGAAGCTCTTGCTCCAGAACGAACTGAAACGAGAAGTGGATTCTTCTTATCTCCGAATTTCTTTCCTGTAATTCCTTCCATTTTATCGATGGCTTCCATGATCTGACCCATAATTTCGTCATTGATCTGTCTGCCGTCTTCGTAGTACTGTGTACAAGCTTCTGTTGTTACAGTGAAGCCCTGTGGTACTGGAAGACCTAAGTTTGTCATTTCAGCAAGGTTTGCACCTTTTCCACCAAGAAGGTTTCTCATGGTTGCGTTACCTTCTGTAAACATATAAACCCATTTTGCCATTTGTCATGACCTCCTAAAACTAAATTTTCTAAGTCGCACTTCATATTTTACTGTTTTTACCAGTTTTCGTCAAGACTTTCACCAATAAATCTGCCGATTTTTCCCTGGAATTTCGGGCATTCTGCACAATTGTCTAAATTTCAGTACATTCAAGTACTAATATGCGACTTAATTTTCTAAATATTACGTAAAAACGACTTATATCCTCTGTATGCCTCGTATACATCTGCCTTACTTGTAACTTCCCATGGTGCATGCATACTCAGCACTGCAACTCCGCTGTCGATAACTTCCATACCATAATTTGCCATGATATATGCAATTGTTCCGCCTCCGCCGAGGTCTACTTTTCCAAGTTCCGCGAACTGATAGGATACATCTTCTGCATTCATTGCACGGCGTACTTCTGCCAGATATTCTGCATTAGCATCATTCGAACCGCTCTTGCCTCTTGCTCCGGTAAATTTATTGAATACCAGCCCTCTTCCGAAGAATGCGGCACTTCTCTTTTCAAATGCTTCTGCATACATCGGATCGTAAGCTGCACTTACATCAGAGGAAAGCATCTTTGAATTCTGAAGTGCATGGCGTACCTTAAGATCTGATTCTCCTTCTGTCAGTGCAACAAGCTCTGCTACCACATTTTCAAAGAAACGGGAATGCATACCGGTTGCTCCCACGCTTCCGATCTCTTCTTTATCTACCAGGATACAGCAGGAAGTACGTTCTACATCTTCTACATCCAGCATTGCAAATAACGAAGTAAATGCACATACTCTGTCATCCTGTCCATAAGCAAGGATCATACTTCTGTCAAGCCCGCAGTCTCTTGCCTTTCCGGCCGGAACGATCTCCAGTTCTGCAGACAGGAAATCTTCTTCTTCCATATTATAATAGTCTGTCAGGATCTTCATAACGTTCGCTTTTACTGCGTCTTTTTCATCCCCATCCAGTCCTTCTTCTTTCTCAAGCGGACGGCTTCCGATCAGAAGATCCAGTTTTTCACCTTCGATTACCGTGCTTGCTTTCTTCTCCATCTGTTTTCCGGCCAGGTGAATCAGCAGATCTGTAACTACGAATACCGGATCATCCTCTTTTTCTCCGATATTTACTTTCTGGACAGTCCCGTCTGTCTTAACGATCACTCCATGAAGTGCCAGTGGAAGTGTCACCCACTGATATTTCTTGATTCCGCCATAATAGTGGGTATCCAGATAAGCAAGATCTTCATTTTCATATAACGGATTCTGTTTTACATCAATTCTTGGTGAATCAATGTGTGCTCCGAGAATATTCATACCATTTTCCAGCGGTTCTTTTCCGATCTGGAACATTGCAATACTTTTTTCCATACATACTGCATAGACCTTATCTCCCGCTTTTAAGCTGCCTTTGATATCTTTCAGATTGCGGTAACCCTTCTTCTCAATCTCTTTTACCGTCAGGCGGACGCATTCTCTTTCTGTCTTTCCTTCATCCAGGCATACTTTATATCTGCTGTTGATCTGATTCAGTTCTTTTAACTGATCAGCTGTGTATATCTTCCATGCATTTCTTCTTTCCATGTTGTTTGTCTCTCCTTTCAAATCCACGCTGTGTTTAGTATAGCACAAAAACGAAAATGGTACGCACCACTTTTCATAAATGTTGCATACCATTTTCCTGTTTTTATTTCATTTTAAATTATTTATTCAATCCCATCTCTTCTCTTACTTCGATAAAGCATTTTACGATGAAATCAATATCTTCTTTTGTATGGCTTGCGCATACCTGTGTACGGATTCTTGCTTTTCCCTTCGGTACAACCGGGTAAGAGAATGCTACAACATATACACCTTTTTCCATCATACGTTTTGCGAATTCTGCTGCTGTCTTCTCATCATAGAGCATAACAGGTACGCATGGATGTGTTCCCGGAATAATATCAAATCCGTTATCTACCAGCTGTTTTCTGTAGTATGCAGTTACCTCTTCCAGATGATCACGAAGTTCTGTACTCTCCTCCAACATGTCAAACAGTTCCAGGCTGGCTCCTGCAATTGCCGGTGCCAGAGAGTTAGAGAACAGGTACGGACGGCTTCTCTGTCTTAACAGATCAATGATCTCTTTCCGTCCGGATGTATATCCGCCGGATGCTCCTCCAAGTGCTTTTCCCAATGTTCCGGTAATGATATCCACACGGCCTTCCACACCACAGTACTCTGCTGTTCCACGTCCGGTCTTTCCTACAAATCCGACCGCATGGCTGTCATCAACCATAACCAGTGCGTTATATTTATCAGCCAGATCACATACCCCTTTTAAATTACAGATGATTCCATCCATAGAAAATACGCCATCTGTAGCGATCAGTTTGATTCTTGCTCCGGCTTCGTCTGCTTCTTTTAATTTTGCTTCCAGATCTTCCATATCGTTATTCTTATAGCGGAAACGTTTTGCTTTACACAGACGTACTCCGTCAATGATAGAAGCATGATTCAGTTCATCACTGATGACTGCATCTTCTGCTGTCAGAATTGTCTCGAATAATCCTCCGTTTGCATCAAAGCATGAAGAATAAAGGATCGTATCGTCTGTTCCCAGGAATCCGGAGATCTTTTTCTCCAGTTTCTTATGAATGTCCTGTGTTCCACATATAAAACGTACAGATGCTACTCCGTATCCTTTTTCATCATATGTTCTCTTAGCTGCCTCGATCAGTCTCGGGTTATCCCCCAGTCCAAGGTAGTTATTCGCACACATACAAAGAAGTTCTCTTCCATCTTCCATCTTCACTCTTGCTCCCTGCGGGGATACAAAAGGTGCCTCTCCTTTGAAAAGCCCGGCTTCTTTGATTCCTTCTACTTCTCTTGTATAAATGCTTAAAATATCGTCTTTACGTGCCATTTTCTCAACCTCTCCATTTTTATTCTGCCTTTTTCCTGCTTTGTTCCATGCACTCTTCTTAGTCATTTACATGTGCCCAGTCCAGAATGACTTTCCCCGAATTACCGGAGATCATAGCGTCAAATCCTTTCTGGAAATCTTTGATGTCAAAATGATGTGTGATGATATCCGAGATATCAAGTCCTGCCTGTAACATCGTAGACATCTTGTACCATGTATCCCATACTTTACGTCCATAGATTCCTTTCAGATGTAATCCGTTGAAAATTACTGTCTCAAGATCTACTTTGGCATCTGTTCTCTGTAATCCTAACAGTGCAATGTGTCCGCCGTGCTTCATATTGTGGATCATATCATCCAATGCCACCTGTGATCCGGACATCTCAAGACCGACATCAAATCCTTCTGTCATTCCGATCTCTTTTATGACATCTTTCAGATTCTCTTCTTTTAAATTAACTGTTCTTGTTGCTCCCAGCTTCTTCGCAAGTTCCAGTCTGTATGGATTCATATCTGTTACCACAACATGTCTTGCACCCGAGAACTTCACGATTGCTGCTGCCATACATCCGATCGGGCCTGCTCCAGCGATCAGCACATCCTCCCCCAGTGCTTCAAAAGAAAGTGCTGTATGTGTTGCATTTCCAAACGGATCAAAGATTGCATACATCTCTTCCGGAATGTTCGGATTACATGGCCATACGTTACTTGACGGAATCACAAGATATTCCGCAAATGCTCCGTTACGGTTCACGCCGACACCTTTCGCATCCTTACAGTTCTCCTTGTGTCCTTCCAGACAGTTACGGCATTTTCCACATGTAATATGTCCTTCACCGGATACCAGATCACCGATCTTGAACCCCTGTACACCTTCCCCTTTTTCTACGATCTCTCCAACATACTCATGACCTGCTGTAAGGCCGATCGGAATCGTATGCTGTGCCCAGTCATTCCACTGATAGATATGTACATCTGTTCCACAGATTGCTGTCTTGTGGATCTTGATCTTCACATCATTCGGTCCTACTTCCGGAATCGGAACACGCTTCATCCACAGTCCTTCCTCCGGTTTTTCCTTTACCAGTGCCCACATCAGACCATCATTATTTAATTGCATATTATATGACCTCCCAAAAACACCATCTCCCCAGATGGCAATCTCTTTATTAACAATGGTTATTATACCACTCTTACTGCATATGCACAACCTCTAAACGATATTTTTTTGTTTAATATGACAATTTTTTCACATACTTTTTTCTTTTTCTTGTCATTTTGCACCAAAAATAATATTTACTTTCCTGCTCTTTTCCTGTATAATCATACTCATACTTGCGAAAAGCAAAAAAACAAAAGAGAGGGGTGCGGGATTCAAAAAAATCCTGCCAAAAAAACAATGAAAGATTTAATCAAAAAATGGAACAGCATCAGCCTAATCAAACGGATCATCTGCGGATTGATCATTGGTCTGGTTCTTGGTCTTGTTGTTCCGCAGGCATCCGTAATCTCGATTCTCGGAACCATGTTCGTCGGAGCACTGAAAGGAATCGCCCCGCTTCTGGTATTCTTCCTGGTTATGAGTGCACTCTGCCACATGAAGTCTGGTCAGAAGACCAATTTAAAATTTATTATCATTTTGTACATGGTTGGTAACCTTGTATCTGCCTTTGTAGCCGTTATTGCCTGCCGGTTATTCCCGGTAACACTGACCTTTACAGACACTGCTTCTGCTACCGATATCACTCCGCCAAGCGGAATTGCGGAAGTGCTCACCAACCTTTTGAACAATCTCGTTAAGAATCCGGTTGATTCCATTGTCAATGCTAATTATATCGGTATTCTTTTCTGGGCAGTTATTTTTGGAATTGCATTAAAACACGCGAACAAGGGAACAAAAGATGCACTGGAGAACATTTCCGACGCAACGGCGACCGCAGTTCAGTGGATCATCAACTGTGCTCCGTTCGGTATCATGGGACTGATCTTCTCTACGATTTCAGAACAGGGACTGGATGCATTACTTTCTTATGGAAAGTTAATCCTCGTTCTGGTTGGAAGTATGGCTGTTGTTATCTTCATTATCAATCCGGTCATTGTATTTATTTTCACAAAACAGAACCCATTTCCACTGGTATTTACCTGTCTGAAAGAAAGCTTTATCACAGCATTCTTCACCAGAAGTTCTGCTGCCAATATTCCGGTTAATATGGAACTTTGTAAGAAACTTGGCCTGGACGAAGATACCTACTCTATCTCCATTCCACTTGGAGCTACGATCAACATGGCAGGGGCTGCGATCACAATCTCTGTAATGGCTTTATCTACTGCTCATACACTGGATATCCATGTAGATTTTCTTACATCGATCATTCTCTGTGTACTTGCTGCATTAAGTGCCGCAGGTGCTTCCGGAGTTGCCGGCGGATCTCTTCTTCTTATCCCTATGGCCTGCAGTCTCTTCGGTGTGCCGAATGATGTTGCCATGCAGGCTGTCGGTGTTGGATTTATCATCGGAGTTATCCAGGATTCCTGTGAGACAGGACTGAACTCTTCATCCGACGTACTTTATACAGCCATTGCTGATATCCGTGAAAAGAGACTTCGCGGTCAGAAATAGTACATAGAAGCTGCCACTGGCAGCTTCTATTCTATATTAAAAAATACCGGGAGTGGAAGAATCTTTCTATTGATTCTTCCACTCCCGTATTTATTCTTATTTTTTCACTCAAACCATTGGATTTTGTTATCCTTTAATTGATATATCCTGCCTTTTTAAGCTCCTCTTCTGCCTTTGCAAGATTCGCATCAGACACACGGATAATCGGTCCTGTACAGCCCATTCCGCTCTCTGCATAGATGTTCTGCTTCCACAGTACTTTCACCGCATCTTCCAGATCCATAACTTCTATTCCCGCAATCTGGGATGTCACGATCTCTTTTGGCGGAGCCTTTACTTCTATGGCTTCCGATGCCGGTTTCGACATCTGTTTTCTTGCCGCCAGGATATCTTTTAAACCGGCTTTGTCTGCTGCTACAAATTCTTTCTTTGCGATCTCAAATACTTTACTTTTTACCAGCTCCGCCGCATAACGGATTGCGCCTGCGATCACCGGTGCTCCTGACGCCCTGGATACGATCATAACCAGCTGTTCATAACCTTCCCCGACACCAGGGCCATAACCATATCCGGATGCTTCAAAGCTGCCTCCTGTTGTGTAAGAAGATAACATCTTCACCATGATATTTCCGGTCAGCGAATCACATACCATAATGTCCGGTGTTCCCTGCAGTACATCATTTCCACGCATTACACAACCTCCGTCAGCTCTTGCCGATTCAGCAAACGTAATGTCGTATCCATTTTTCTCAAGTTCTTTTAATGCAATCTCCGTCTGGCGTGCGCCATCCACATTCAGAATTCCTACAGTCGGATGCTCTTTACCACACGCCTTTGCAGCTATGATTCCATAGATTGTATTTTTGATCATTCCTTCTATACGGTCTGAACTGGAAGTTCCGGTTGTATTGGCAATAAACATCTCTCTTCCCTTCGCCGGAGTCACAACACGTCCAACCGTCGATACCCCGATTGGGAATGGGAAATGCATCGTTACCGCACCGTCTATTTCATGCGATGCAAGTAATTCTTCCATCTTCTTATGGCCTTCTTCATCATCTGCCACCTTCACGGTAGTAATGCCTTCTGCTTCCAGTGTTCCGATGTAATATACCTCAATTCCATCTTTGGCGGCCATCTTCGCAGCTTCCATTGCATTTTCTTCTCCGTGCTCACTACCCATACCTGTCAATGCAATCTTTGGCTTCTTTCCGAAGTTTCCTGTCTCCAGTCCTTCTGCCATCTGTAAGAATGTATCTGCAATGATTCTTTCAATCTTGTCTGCCATTTCACGCACCCCCTTTATTCTGCCATCAGGGTTGCTGCAAATTCTTTCATCGCTTTTGCGATCAGTCCCTTTACTTCTTCCTCAGATACACCGGAAGCCGCTTTTTCCTCTGCTGCCGTATTACCGTGGATTACAAATGATACGCCGTCAAAAAGGTTCGTCATACGTCCAAGGAACAGACTTCCTTTTCCAATGATCATGGCATTCTTGATCTTACCGCTTAAAATATCTTCCCGTGCAAATCCGATATAAGGCACTCCGGAAGGAATATGTCCCTGTGTCGGTGCCCATCCTGTCAGACCATGTTCTTTTGTAAAGTTCACGAGTTCTTTTCTTTCCAGCTCGCCTCTCTTAACTGCCAGAGCTCCGATCATCTTATAGTTTGCAAGCGGAACGTCTCCTGCACCCGCCGGTTTCGTAATATCCGGATTCTGCATCTCCGGCGAAAATTTATCGATATCCGTAATCTTCATACCGACCCGATCCAGCGGATCTGCTACCAGACTTCCAATTACATTCTGTGGTGCAGATCCGGTTCCTACGCTGTGCCGTCCGAGCATATCAAGGTCAATCTCCGGATTTACTCCGTCATTTTCAGATACAACTACCGCAAATCCCCCCAGACAGTCCTCCAAAATCGGAAGTCCTTTCTTTACATGATCTTTTCCATTCATGCCAAGTTTGGCCGTACATCCTCCTGCTGTGACAACAACCGTCTTATATGCACCGGATTTAACCAGTGCTGCTGCCTCGATCAGCGCATGTGTAGGTGCCGCACAGAACCCTCTCGCATCGGATCCGGTAGCATTTACAAGACCTGCAACTTCTGCCGCTGCCTTCGCAAAGTTACCGCCGCCTCGCTGGTTCATATCTCCACATGCTTCTTCCGCACAGTCGATTACATATTCAACATCCGATTTTTCAATTCCTGCATTTTTCACAGCATACAGAAGGGCAAGTACGCTGGATGCTTTGCTCATAAGATTCTCATGCATAATATGAGAAGATAAATTCACATCAATATCATGTGCCGGTTTTACACATCCGACTAACTGATGTTCAAAATATAATGGTTCTGCATGATCTTCATTGATCAATGCTTCAATCTCTGAAAGCTCTACTCCTTCATGGATTTTTTCAATAATGTCATCAGAGATAATTGGATCTTGGGCAAATACATCTTTATATTTTGCTACAAATGCTTTATCCAGTCTCACTACTTCAAACATATCGCATGCCTGTACCAGAAGCAGGAATTCTTCCTCCGGCATGATCTCACCATATTTTCCGTAACGTTTTGCTCCTTCTTTTTTCTTATCGTAATATGGAAATTCAACTGCAGCAAGTTCATCCGGATGTGCATTACCGATATAAGTCTGATTCGGCCAATAAGAAACCGCCTCTTCATATGACCGGAGGTGTTCCGGCACTGCTTTCAGATATTCGGAATCCGGATTTACAACTCTCTCTGTTGTCTGCGTTGTTCCGTTATATAAAACCATATCTGGTGTATGTACTAATACATAACTTGCCCCTTTAATTACACTGTTCATTGGTTATCCACCTTTCTGTTTACTTCAAAATAAGCACCGTATCTACAGAACCTGCCACCTGCAGCTTCTTACAAATGCATTGTAATTTTGAAAAAAGGACAGTCCCCTGTAGGAACACAACGGACCTGTCCTTTTTATTCGTATGAGAAACTTCGGACTATAACTGATCTCTGATAGCCTGCATCTCTGAAACGATATCATCAACATCTAATACCATTTCCATCATGCCTACCTGCTCATCATAAACCGCTTCGTCAAACTCTGCTTTCATCTCTGGTTCGCATACGTGATATACCGTGAGTCCAAGCTGGACCCCTGTCAATGGACCTGCGAAAGTAGGATCGCCTAAAGTTACAGTCTCAGCTGCAAGACCTGCAGCCTCTCCTTCTGCTGCACCAAGAACTACTACTAAGTTCTCTGCACCATATTCTTCAGCGAATTCTTTTACTCTCTTCTGGTTTTCCAGATCCATTGCGCCTGCGCTCGTTCAGACGAAACATTCCGTAGATGAGAATACGATCTCAGCACCTGCAGTTTTTACACATTCTGCAATGGCTGGTCCCGGAATTCCATCACGATCTCCGATAATTATTGCTTTTTTCCCTTCTAAAATAGCCATAATTATATCTCCTTTCTTTTTATTTTTAACCTTTTACAGGTCATTTCTCTATGATTTAGAAATTACCGTTCTGTCTAGATATATTTCTTAATCATTGCTTCAATTGATTCAGCTGTACAGTCGTCTTTGACCAGCTCTTCTACCTTTTCGCCATCCTTATAGATTGCCATTACAGGAAGTCCTAAAACTTTCTGTGAAATTGCAAGACGGCGCGCTTTTGTTGTATTTAAAGATGTGAATTTTAACTTATCCCCATAAGTCTCTGCAAATTCATGTACCTTTGGCATTAAAGCCTGACAAGGAACACATCCATCTCCATAAAAATCAACAAACACATAACCATCTGCTTTTAATACTTCTTCTTCAAAAGTAGTCTTATCTACATCTATCATGTCTGTTTTCCTCCTTTTATATAATATTCTTAATCCGGTTAAACTCCGGAGTTTCTCCTAAAAGAACATCTCTTTAGAAATAATCTGACATGCTTCTTTCAACCTGGACCGCAGCAATCGCACCATCTGCCGCCGCAGTCACTACCTGGCGGAGACTCTTTACACGCACATCGCCGGCTGCGTATACACCTGGGATATTGGTATGCATATCTGCATCGGTCTTAATGTATCCTCTTTCATCCATGTCAATGACGCCTTCAAAGATCTTTGTATTCGGAACCGTTCCGATAAATCCGAACAGCCCGAACATTCCGTCTTCCGGATCTGCTTCGACTTTTGTTACTTCTCCGGTCTTAACATTCTTCACATACATTGCCTGAAGGATGTCGTCACCTTCCAGTTCTTCTACGACACTGTCCCACATAAAGAAAAGCTTCGGATTCTTAAATGCTTTTTCCTGAATTGATTTTGCAGCCCGCAGTTCATCTCTTCTGTGAATGATCGTAACTTTTCTTGCGAATTTTGTCAGATACATAGCCTCTTCTACCGCGGAATCCCCACCGCCGACTACATATACTTCAAAATCTTCAAAGAAGTTCGCATCACATGTTGCACAATACGAAACACCTTTTCCTCTGAACTGTCCTTCTCCCTTGCATCCAATTGGTCTTGCATGTGCACCGGTAGCAATGATCACATTCTTAGCACGGTATTCATTTTTTTCACTTTTCAGAATTTTTACATCGCCTTCCAGTTCTACCTCTTTGATCATATCCGATACTCTTTTGGCCCCGAATTTTTCGGCCTGCTTCGTCATCCTTGCGATCAGGGAAGGTCCTGACTCCCCTTCTACGATCTGTCCAGGATAATTCTCAATCTCATCTGTGATTGCAATCTGTCCGCCATCCTGTCCTTTTTCAATGATCAGAACATTCAGCCGGCTTCTCCCTGCATACAGTCCCGCTGCCAAACCAGCAGGACCTGCACCAAGGATGATAACGTCATAAATCTCACTCATTTTACGTTATATCTCCTTTATTTTTACATGTATTACTCGAAAATGGTCTGTCCGTCAACTTCTGTTGTCAAAGCTTTCAATGCTTTTTCTACGATCTGACGGCGTAATTTCTTTTCTTCTTCCTTATCCAGTGCCGGATTACCAAGTGGATGTGGAATTGCAACTGCCGGTACGATTCTGTTTGCACCAACTGTCATAGAAATCGGAGTGACTGTACAAATATGTACAACAGGAATTCCTGCTCTTTCGATTTCTTTTACCATCGTTGCACCGCAACGAGTACAGGTACCTCAGGTAGAGGTAAGGATTACTGCATCTACTCCGTCGGCTTTTAATTTCTGTGAATATTCTGCTGCAAATGCTTTCGCAGATGCTACAGATGTTCCGTTTCCTACGGTTGCATAGAACAGATGATGAAGCGATCCGATCACACCTTCTTTTTCCATATCGCGAAGAACATCTACCGGAAGTACACGGTCCGGATCTTCATTCGCATATACCGGATCATATCCTCCATGTGCAGTCTCATATGTCTCTTCTGTAAGATCTGTAACTCCTGTAATATCATACTCTCCATAGTGAGAAGCACTTGAACTTTCTATGTGGTCCGGGTTTCCCTTTGGAACGATACCACCGGAAGTAACCAGGGCAATCTTCGCATGTGCAAGATCCTTCACTGCCGGATTTGGTTCTACTCTGTCAAAATTCGGCATCGGATATTCTGTTACATATGGCTTGTCATTCAATTTCTTGATCAGCATCTTAACGGCACGTTTGGATCCTCTTTCTTTTTCGAAGAAGTTTACACGTACACCATTTGGGATATATCCTTCTTCTGCAGATGAACCGATTTTTTCTCCTTTTGCCAGTTTCACTGCCAACGGAGCAAGTTTCTTCACTGCATCCCTCATACCTGCCGCACTGTTCTTTGTTGAGATCATGTAGACATCATTCTTGAACATATCTGCTCCAGGGTTTTCTACATACATACCTGTAACTGCAGGAATTCCAAGTTCCTCCTGAACAGCTGCCGCAATTGTACCGCAAGCCACACCATAACGTCCTGCATTGAATGCCGGTCCTGCAATAAATACATCCGGTGCCTGCTCTTTTACCATTGCAAGAATATCTGCTTTTGCTTTTTCAAGATTCTCATTGAAGTAAGAATCTCCGCAAATAACTGTTGCAATAATCTCTGCTTCATCTTTAAAATTCTGTGTCAGTGCCAGACCAGGTCCTACAACTTCCCCAACACGAATTTCTGCAGGATAGTCTGCTTTTTCCTCTCCACCAATCTGTGCAAAGAACTGGTTGATATAATGAACTACTTTTATCTTAGACATATTCTTATCCTCCCTCTTCTATCTTGCACTCAGCTTATTGAAACCTGTCTCATTTGTTGCACCTGTGATGACCTGAAGTTCTACTTCAAGAGATCCATCTTCGCGAAGTGTATCTTCACTTGCTCCGGCGATCTTTGTCACATAATCTAAAGTTCCAATTACTTTATCAAGTTTTGGCAGGATAACAACTTCATTTGCATTACCACCTGTTACAACCGCATCTGCTGCCACATCTGCGTCCGCAAGAGACTGTGATTTTCCATCACGTCCGGCATACTCATCTGTAATAATTACAGTCTTGATGCCTTCTGCTTCGATCTTCTTACAGTTCATAATAAGGTCTGTATCCGGATTACCAAATCCTTCCTGTGATACGATAACGCCATCCAGATCTAACATCTTACACAGTTTTGCTGTCCAGTCAGAAGATCTTTCTTTATCTGCAAGGTATACATTTTCATTTGTAATGATCTGACATACAAAGTTCAGTGTCTTTCCATGTTCTTCAAACAGATCATGAACAACCGGATTATTCTCATGTACATATGTAGGATTCTTATCACATGCAGATACACAGTTACCGGAGACGATTGCTCCGTCCATGATCTCTGTAGGACTTAAGATTGTAGGAAGTGTCTTCTTTGCATCCACTCCGTATACATAAGTGTCATGTAAGAGTCCCTGGCTTTGAAGCATCTGGACATATGCAACTCTCGGAAGATCCGGATACTGTGTGATTCCTTCTTTGATTCCGCATGTCTCATATACTTTTATCTCATCCGGTGTAAGCTCACGCGCTAATTCCCCAATGTAAGCTGCTACCCGGAATCCGGCAAACCGGACTGCTTTTTCATATTCATGCTGCTTGATACCTTCTACAGGTTCACATACCATAACCAGATTCAACGTCTTTGAAAATGGTGTGTAATCTGCTCCAGGTCCTGTCATGTCAATGATACCTTCCTGGAATCCAACGATTCTTCCTGCTGTTACAACAGCCATTCCTTTTAATGCATATGTCTTTCCGGAACCAACGGTATCAACTTTTGAAATAATTCCCGGGAATACCCCGCCTTTTCCCTCAACTTTTACTCTTGGTTCGATCACATCTTTTACCGGTGTGATTCTTACTGATTCTCCTGGTTTCGCAATATCAAAAGTGACTGTTTTGATATGCTCATCTTCCAATGCTACCGCTTTTACAGCTCCTTTATCTACATACAGGATTCCATCTTCAATCTTTGATGTATCCGCAAACTGGATATCCTTAATGTAAATATTTCCCATTTCTAATCTCACGATCTTTTCCTCCTCTTTTCATCTTCTTTTATAAAACGCTGCCCGTTTTACAACCTCTTTTATCACTGTCTTCTACCAGACATCCGCAGACGCCAGTCCGCTCTCTAATAAAGTCCAGTCAACCAATTGAAAATCCTTATAAACTTCTTCTTTGTAATACTTACTTTTATCTTGAAATTTCTGACATACCAGAATCGCATTTTCAATCAATCTGACAGATTCCCCATCCACCTTCTCCTTTCTCTCAGATATCAGCACAGATTTGTACGGTGTTTCCTTTGGTTTTACACTTCCTGATAATGGATGTGTCAATAATCTGTGACCTTCGTAAATTCTGTCCCTCACTACCTTCAGAAGTTCTTCATAAGAGAGTTCCAGATAGATTACCTCATGTGTATCATCCAGCCTGGATCGTACAAGCGGATTATTTGTGATCACCATATACTTACTCATTCATGTCCATCCTCTCTTATGTTATTTCAACCAGCCTTAGAAAATAAAAAGGACGTTCCACGCCAGTTACTGCGTTCAAACGTCCTTTTCTGTCTTTCGTCCTGTTAAATCTAATTCCCCTTACAGTACAAGATTCAGAATGTAGTCCCTTTCTCCGTCCTTTTGCCTGAAAGTTTCGTCCGGTTTTTCTCCATTTTTTTCGATACCGGTTTGCCTCTTCGGCGGCTGCCCTGGCAGCTCTCTCTTGAGAAATATCATCCCACTCTTCTTTTCAGTTATAGAAAATTTTTATATCATTTATTTTCTTCCTCTATATTACATCATTGTTACTTATATTGCAATACTTTATCTTTTTTTATCTTTTTTTAGTTGTTTTGAACAATTATGTAATCTGCTTTTTGTATATTTTTCTATTTTCCCTCCGTTTTTCGTTTTCACTTATTCATTATTCACAAAGTCTTTTTTCTTTATTTTACTTTTTTATTTTTTAAGAAATTATGATAGTAATCGTCATGCAATTCTTTCATCTGGCTGCTCAGGAAGAACAATGCAAGAATATTAGGAATTACCATCAATGAATTGAAACAGTCTGCCATATTCCATACCAAATCAACCTGTGCAAGTGAACCTAACAATACACAGAGCGAAACCAGAACCGCATACGGCTTTACTGCCTTTTTTCCAAATAAATATTTCACATTGGCCTGCCCAAAGAAATACCAGCCAATAATCGTCGAAAATGCGAAAAAGAACATACAGATTGCAATAAATACATTACCGAATTTTCCGAATACACTCGAAAATGCATACTGGCTGAGTGCTGTACCTGTAAGCCCTGTCGGAATCGACTGTGTTGTAATAATCACCAGTGCCGTCAGATTCAGAATTACAAAGGTATCAATGAATACACCGATCATTGCTACAAATCCCTGCTCTACCGGATGTTCTACTTTCGCTACCGCATGTGCGTGAGGCGTCGATCCCATACCTGCTTCATTCGAGAACAGTCCTCTTGCCACACCTTTTGTGAGTGCAAGCTTTACCGTTGCTCCCACTGCTCCGCCACTGACTGCAGACGGTTTAAAAGCACCTACAACGATAGAATAAAATGCATATGGGATTTCTTTAAAGTTTGCAAAGATTACAATCAGTGATCCGATAATATAAAAACATGCCATGATTGGAACAATCGTCTCTGTAACTTTTGCAATTCTGGAAATTCCTCCGACAAATACAAACAATGCGATAGCCGCTATAATGATCCCCACCACTATCTGTGGTATACCAAATGCAGTATGAAATGCTGACGCTATCGAGTTGGACTGTACCGCATTTCCCATAAATCCCAGTGCAAAAATAATCAGAACAGAAAAGACAGCTGCCAGGATTTTTCCAAAAGTACCTTTGAAAGCCGCCTGGATATAATAAACCGGTCCGCCTGTTACATGCCCGTCTTTTCCTACATGCTTATATTTCTGAGCCATAATAGCTTCTCCGAAAATGGTCGCCATTCCAAGAAATGCCGCAATCCACATCCAGAAAATCGCTCCCGGTCCGCCTATTGCCAATGCTGTTGCCGCTCCTGCAATATTCCCCGTTCCTACCTGTGCTGCAATAGCCGTTGCAAGTGCCTGAAATGATGACATACCGTCTTTTCCCGCCGTTCCTTTTTTCGAAAACAGTCCGCCAAACGTTCTTTTCCACCCGGCCTTAAATCCCCGTATCTGGATAAATCCGAGCCGGATCGTAAATATAACACCTCCTCCTAACAGCAGAATGATCAAAATATAATCTGCCAGATAATGCTGAATCAGTAATACGATATTATTCAGTTTATCCAAAGTCTTTCCTCCTTACTTATAGATTTTGCGAATGATGAATTAAGTGTTTTCTATAAATATACTCTTTCATTTATTTTAAATCAATATTTTATTTTATATTTTATTTTTTTGTACATTATGCACAAATCAATTTCTACATACCTGCATATATAAAAAAGACCATGAAACCGCCATGCATGCACTTTGACATACATAGCCGATTCCACGGTCTCTTGTTTTATCTCTTATGCTTCAATTTTCTGATTCTTACCACTCGAATTTCTTCTCAAAGTAAGCATCCAGATCTTCAATCTTGATTCTTTCCTGTTCCATGGTATCTCTGTCACGGACAGTTACTGCTCCGTCTTCTTCTGAATCAAAATCATATGTTACGCAGAATGGTGTTCCGATCTCATCCTGACGACGGTAACGTTTTCCGATATTTCCACGATCATCGTATTCGCAGTTGTATTTCTTGCTTAACTGTGCAAATACTTTCTCTGCGCCTTCATTCAGCTTCTTAGAAAGCGGAAGCACACCGATCTTAACCGGTGCCAGTGCCGGATGGAAGTGAAGAACTGTACGTGTATCAGGCTTCTCCTCTGTTCCGATCTCTTCTTCATCATAAGCACTGCAAAGGAATGCAAGTACCATACGGTCTGCACCAAGTGATGGCTCGATAACGTATGGAATGTATTTTTCCTTTGTCTCATCATCAAAGTATGTCAGATCCTGTCCAGATACATTCTGATGCTGTGTTAAGTCGTAATCTGTACGGTCAGCGATTCCCCACAGTTCTCCCCATCCGAATGGGAATAAGAACTCAACGTCTGTTGTTGCTTTACTGTAGAAAGAAAGCTCTTCTTTATCGTGATCACGGTAACGTACCTCATCTTCTTTCAGACCTAATGAAGACAGCCAGTTCAGACAGAACTTCTTCCAGTAGTCGAACCACTCAAGGTCTGTATCCGGTTTGCAGAAGAATTCCAGTTCCATCTGTTCGAACTCTCTGGTACGGAATGTAAAGTTACCAGGTGTGATCTCGTTACGGAATGATTTACCGATCTGTCCGATACCAAATGGCAGTTTCTTTCTGGATGTACGCTGTACATTCTTGAAGTTAACAAAGATTCCCTGTGCTGTCTCCGGACGAAGATATACAGTATTCTTCGCATCCTCTGTTACTCCCTGGAATGTCTTGAACATCAGGTTGAACTGACGGATATCTGTAAAATCATGCTTTCCGCATGTCGGGCATGGAATCTGCTTCTCGTCAATGAAGTTCTTCATCTGTTCCTGTGTCCATGCATCTACTGCACCATCCAGTTCGATGTTGTTCTCTGCGCAGTAATCTTCGATAACTTTATCTGCACGGAAACGCTCATGACACTGTTTACAGTCCATCAGAGGATCGCTGAATCCTCCAAGATGTCCGCTGGCGATCCATGTCTGTGGATTCATAAGGATCGCACAATCTACTCCTACGTTGTATGGAGATTCCTGGATGAATTTCTTCCACCATGCTCTTTTTACGTTATTTTTCAGTTCTACTCCGAGATTACCATAATCCCATGTATTTGCAAGCCCGCCATAGATCTCAGATCCCGGATATACAAATCCTCTTGCTTTCGCCAATGAAACGATCTTATCCATAGTCTTTTCTGCCATTTTTTTATCCTCACCTTCTAAAAATATTCATAATTGTAATTAATTATAGCGTCTGACTTCTTTGTTTTCAAGCCTTATCGCACAATTGTTTCCAATATCTCCAATGATTTGAAGCGTTTTCCCAGATATTCATCCAGATATGCTTTTGTAAGTTTCTTCAGTTCTTTCAGCACATCTTCTTTTACCACGAAAGTATATAGTTTCTCAACCGGAGAACACACGATGTACTGCAGTGTATATAATGTCGACGGAAGCAGCCGGATTCCATCGGAAATATGTCCGGCACACTGCGTGCATATCACACCACCCCGCCGTATACTGAACACTTTCTCCCGCTCTCTGTCCCCACACATAATACATTCCATCACCTGCGGTCCTTCCCCGTTCACGGTAATTGTCTTCAACTCATAGATGCATCGTATCAGTTCATTCGGAATATGTACATTCGTCAACGCTCGCAGCGTCTGATACAGAAGTTTCAGCATCTCTGTCTCATCATTCGCCTCTCTTGCATAATATCCCGCCAGATCCATAAAATAGAATCCATAATACGCACCTTCTACATCTGTACGCAGTTCCTGGAAATAATTGGAAATAGAGGCCGACACCAGTGTGTAGGATGTCCGCCCCTCATACACAGTAAACTCTCCAAAAGAAAAAGGGCTCGTCACTCCCATCAGTGCGCTGTTCGGTCTTCTTGCACCGCGTGCGAATGCCGAGATCCTCCCTCTTTCCCTGGTCAGTATTACCACTCGTCTGTCATATTCACCTATCGGTGCTGCTGTCAGTATCATGCCAGTCAGTGTAATCTGATTTACCAATTGTATCTCCTTCTTTGTATCTGTTCATCGTCTCCTCACAGATACGCATTCCCTTATAATACAGATAATCTTCTATCTTTCCCGTTGTGACAAATCTGTCCCAGTACTCTTCCATATGATCACCTCATCCTTTGCCAGGGCATATTTTTTCTAATGCTCCAAGATTAGGTTCTCCCATGGATACTGCTTTTTATTCGTCCTCGCGGTATCCAAAATTTTTCATCAGGAATTCACTGTCTCTCCAGTCTTTCTTTACTTTGACCCAGAGCTTGAGATTGACCTGCTGATCCAGCATTTTCTCGATCTCATAACGTGCAGTACTTCCGATCTTTTTCAACATACTTCCTTTTTTACCAATAATTATCCCCTTGTGTGAATCACGCTCACAGATAATGGTTGCATCGATGTGCATCACTTTATTTCTGACTTTCATACTGTCAATGGCAACTGCGATACCGTGCGGAATCTCTTCCTGCAAGCAGTGCAGTGCTTTTTCACGGATCAGTTCCGCCACGATCTGACGCTCCGGCTGATCTGTAATGGTATCTTCATCATAGAACTGTGGTCCGTACGGAAGGTATTTCATGATCACTTTTACAAGCTCATCGGTATTGTCACCGTTTCTCGCAGATACTGGAACGATTTCTGCAAAGTCATAGACATCTTTGTACGCAGCGATGGCCGGAAGAACATCTTCCTTCTTTACACTGTCTATCTTATTGATGACCAGTACAACCGGTGTCGTTACTTTCTTAAGCTGGCTGATGATATGCTGTTCACCTGCTCCGATAAATGTTGTCGGCTCTACCAGCCAGAGCACCACATCTACTTCATTCAGCGTACGTTCTGCCACATTGACCATATATTCTCCAAGCTTATTCTTGGCTTTATGAATTCCCGGTGTATCTACAAATACGATCTGACCATCATCTGTGGTCAATACCGTCTGAATGCGGTTACGTGTCGTCTGTGGCTTGTTCGATGTGATCGCAATCTTCTGTCCGATCAACTGGTTCATCAGAGTTGACTTCCCGACATTTGGACGGCCGATCAATGTTACAAATCCTGATTTATAATCCTTTTTCATATTTTCTCCTGTTCTTTTTACTATTGAAGGCGCCTAAAATGTTGTCACATTTTTAAACATATCTTTTGCTTCTTCTATCTTCTCTTCGCTTCCGATCACGCAGATCTGTCCGGCTTTCATCACTGCTTCTACGACATCTGCCAGTTTTCGGATGTCTTCCTGACCTGCCTCCAGGATCTGAAGACGTTCTTTTTTGATCGTCTCTGCACTGACTTTATTCATGTACAGATTAAACGAACGGTCTCCTTTTGCAGACGGTGTCATCGGCTGGTCAATGTTACTCATGGTTCCGATAATATATTTGTTCATGTCACGGTCACTGACAGTAAAGTTTCTCAGATAATCTGCGATGCCTTCATAGACTTCCATTGTTCTTTCCAGGTTCGGATCACGGTAAGATACAAAATATCCTTCTCCGGTACGGCTGAATCCGCTCATGCAGCCATAAGCGCCGCCTTTGACACGGATATTCTGCCACAGGTAATCATAGCTTAAGATCACCTTTAAGATCTGCAATGCACCCGTATAATCTGCCCCGTTATCAATAAAGTTGCCGACTCTTGCCACATACTGAACTTTGGAAGCAGTCTTGAATCCTTCATTCTTCATCTCACAGTGCAGTACGCATCTGGTATCTTCCACCGGATCTTCGAACATTGCTTTCTTCAGACCTTCTACCAGCTCTTCCATGCCGTTCAGGCCCTCTTTTGCAGCCGTGTAACTGATCATCATATTGTCTGCACGGAACAGCTTATGGGCCAGCATCTGAAGCTTCTGTACCAATACGTCTTTTTCTTCTTCAAAATGTTCCTCGATATAAGCGATCTTATCATAGAACTCGATACCGCTTGTCATGTCTTTTAACTTAGATGACGGAGATGCATAAGACATCGCACGAAGCACTGCTGTTGTATGTCCGGATGACTGGAATTTCATAAGAAGTCTTGACTTCTGCATCGCAAGAATCTCTCTGATTCTCTTGGTATCTCCCAGTTTCGAACGTGTCAGGATCTCCTTCATCATCCGGAATACGACTGGCAGTTTCTGATATAATGCCTTTCCTTTGATTTCAAATGTTGCTTTGAATTCTTTTTCCGGCACTTTGGAAATGTCTGTATACAGTTCCAGTGATGTTCCGATACCGCCGGTATGCACGTTGATCTCATTAAAGAGTTCTCCGTACTTATAATTCTCGGTATCAATGACTCCAAGTACTCCCTGCAGGATTCCGACATACGGAAGATCTGCTTCTTCCACACCTGACATATCGAATAACACATCCACGTATCCGATGCCATTTGTCTCAATCTCATGGTATACTACCGGTACATCTGCGATTCTTTTTTCTTCATTGATGATTGGCTCAATCTCTTTTGAAATATCTTCTCTTGAAAGAACCGGGATCTTCTCAAGATCTTCTACTGCATCCGGTGCTGACTGATATGCCTCTAATGCATTGGAACGCTCTACCAGTTCTTTTCTTTCTTCTTCTGTAAGACTTTCTTTGTATGCCTGCAACTTCTCCTGAAGTTCTTTGTCCATTCTTGCAGTACGTCCTTTTTCCGGCTTGATCAGCACAATCGCACCGTGCGTATTCTCTAACAGATATTTGCGGATCAGTTCTTCATAATATCCTGTTCCGACCTGTGCCTTTAAGAACTCGAATGTATCCAGCGCTTCGATATGGATAAATGGTTTTTCGTCATCGTATAACCAGCTGTCCATAATCTGCAATCCGTACATCAGTCCCTTCGGATAACCTCCGAAATCCGCCTCTCTGTAACGGAACTCATTATAATTGATTCCGGCTTCGAGAGCTTTCTTATCCATTCCATTTTCAACAATATCTTTTAATGTATCCTCGATTACTTTCACAAATGCTTCTTTCTGTTCTACATTCGCATTCTTCGCAATGACAGAAAAGATCGGCTGATAAATTCCGTTGTCATACGATCCCATAATGTCTTTTCCGATCCCGGCATCCGTAAGTGCTCTCTTAAGCGGTGCTCCCGGTGCAGATAACAATGCATAATCCAATACTTCAAATGCCAGATACAGCTTCTCATCCAGGCTTGTTCCAATGACTTTATTGTAAGAAATGTAAGTATTATCCTCTTCTGATTCATCGCTTGCTATGGAATATGGCATCTCTTTTTCGATCACTTTATCAAATGGTTCCTGATAGCGGATCTTGGAATCTACCGGCGCATAGTCGAATTTGCTCAGATATTCCTGATCCAGCCAGTTTAATTTTTCTTCCATGTCCATATTTCCATACAGGTAAATGTAACTGTTTGACGGATGATAATATCTTCTGTGGAAATCCAGGAACTGCTCATACGTAAGTTCCGGAATCACTTCCGGATCCCCGCCAGATTCGTTCGCATATGAGGTATCTGGGAACAGTGTATTCAATACCACTCTGTCCAGCACACCTTCCGGTGAAGAGAATGCTCCCTTCATCTCATTATATACAACACCGTTGTAAGCCAGATCATCTTCCAGAGAATCCATCTTGTAGCTCCAGCCTTCCTGACGGAAGATCTCTTCATGCTGATAAATATTCGGATAGAATACCGCATCCATATATACATGCATCAGATTCTGGAAATCCTTATCATTACAGCTTGCTACCGGGTAAACCGTCTTATCCGGATAAGTCATTGCATTTAAAAATGTATTCAGTGAACCCTTTACCAGTTCTACGAACGGATCCTTCGCCGGGAAATTCTTAGATCCACACAGTACGGAATGTTCCATGATATGTGGTACTCCGGTACTATCTGACGGCGGTGTACGGAATCCGATATTGAATACCTTGTTGTCATCATCATTTTCTATCAGTAAGATCCTTGCCCCGCTCTTCTTATGCTTTAACAGCATTCCGTGAGATTTGATCCCTTTTAAATCTTCTTCCTTTACTAATTCGTAAGCACTTAAGTCTTTTACACTCATGAATTTCTATGTTCTCCTTTCGTCTGCAATCTTCCATTTCCCCAAAGCAGAAGATTCTTCTGCCCCGCAATATATCTACTGGAATAATTGCCACTCATGCAAGATATTATAACACCTTTCTTATTATTCTGCACCTATCAAAAAAGACTCCAAAGCAACTTTTGCGCCACATACTTTTATGCAAGGCAAAGAGTCTTTGAAGTCTCTGCTAATTTTAATTTTTTAACAAATCATTTATGAATGGCTTTCTGTTCTCTTCTTCATGAACAGTAAAGCTGCTGCCAGAAGTACCATACCGATCAGAAGACAGATCAATGCATTCTGAACAAATCCGGCAATTACATAAGTAATGCAGGAAACAACTGCAACGGTTGCCGCATACGGTAACTGTGTCGTTACATGGTTGACATGATTACACTGCGCTCCCGCGGATGCCATGATCGTTGTATCCGAAATAGGCGAACAATGATCTCCACATACAGCTCCCGCCATACAAGCTGAGATAGAGATGATCATCATAGTCTCGTTCGTTCCCTGGAATACCGCTACTACGATCGGAATCAGGATTCCGAATGTTCCCCATGATGTTCCAGTTGCAAATGCAAGGAAGCATCCTACGAGGAAGATAATTGCAGGCAGGAAGTTTAATAATCCTCCAGCTGCGGACTGCATAACATTAGCCACATACTCTGCTGCGCCAAGACTGTCTGTCATTGCTTTTAATGTCCATGCAAATGTCAGGATCAGGATTGCAGGTACCATAGCCTTGAATCCTTCCGGAACACATTCCATAGATTCACGGAACTTAAGTACTTTTCTAAGTGCATAGAATACAACCGTAACAACCAATGCGAAGAAACTTCCAAGCATCAGACCTACCGATGCATCACTTGCCGAAAATGCTTTAACAAAGCCTGTTCCACTAAAGAAGCCTCCTGTATAAAGCATACCGCAGATGCAGAAAATGATCAGGACCACTATCGGGAATACCAGATCGATCACTTTTCCCTTTTCTTCTACGATCTCATTCTCAGCATTTGCATATGGCCTGTCCGGTGTAGTATAGATATCACCCTTTACAGCATTATCTTCATGTAATTTCATCGGGCCATAATCAATCTTAAGCGCTACGATCAAAACCATTGCAAGAATTGTAAGTAAAGCATAATAGTTATACGGAATCGCACGCATAAAAATAGAAAATCCATCTTCACCTTTTACAAATCCTGTTACAGCCGCTGCCCATGATGAGATTGGAGCGATGATACATACCGGTGCCGCTGTCGCATCGATCAGATACGCCAGTTTCGCACGTGATACATTGTGCTTATCTGTGATCGGACGCATAACACTTCCAACTGTCAGGCAGTTAAAATAATCATCAATAAAGATCAGGATTCCAAGCACGATCGTTGCAAGCTGTGCCCCAACTCTTGTCTTGATGTGAATACTAGCCCAACGCCCAAATGCTGCCGAACCTCCTGCATTATTCATCATGCAGACCATAATTCCAAGAATAACCAGGAATACCAGGATTCCCATATTATAGCTATCTGTCAGTACTCCTACGATTCCATCTTCAAATATATGCAATACTGCCTTTTCAAAATGGAAATTAGACCAGAAGATTCCTCCGATTGCAATTCCGACAAACAAGGAACTATACACCTCTTTCGTGATCAGTGCAAGACCAATTGCCACAATTGGGGGTACCAGTGCCCAGAATGATGAATACATCTTTGGTACATACTCTTTTCCTCCATCTGCCGCAAATACGGTAATTGCACCGCATGCAAAGATCATGAGGCAGGTGAGTACGGCAAAGAGTAATTTTTTTCTTTTTCTCATAACTCTTTCTCCTTCGTTTTGTTCCAAAAAAATACCATGAACAATTTCCTCTGCGTGGATTGCTCATGGCATATATCATCTTATAAGCAGGACATCCGTATTTTCATATCATTCAACACTTCATTTATGTCCTCTATATAACTCTAAATACAAATTACATAATTAAACTCTTATATCTTCTATATACTCCGATAGCGCTCCACTTACTGAAGTGACAGTCCGCAGCATATTCTGCTGCGTCCCAGGAAGTATATCTCGAATATAATAAGGGATGATATCTTCCTTCGGCAGTTTTCCCTTTCAGGCAGAAATGATTTCCCTTTATCTGTTGTTCTGCCTTACTGATGAAACCTGCGCCTCTATCTAGTCTCATTATTCATATAATAATATTTTTATCATCTTTGATCTATTTTGTCAATACAATATGGCGAATGCATGGCAACGAAAAACTCCCGCAGATTCGAAAGGATCTGCGGGAGTTTTGATTTATACTATTCTATTGCTGATCAGATAACAATTACTCCTCTACTTTGTAAAGGTCTGTCAGTTTAGACAGGTAATCGTATCTCTCCATAGCCTCTGCCTCATTCTTAGCGAAGAGTCTTGCAGCCTTTTCCGGATTAGCTCTCTTAAGAGCGTTGTAACGAACTTCTCCGTCAAGGAATGCCTGATAATCTTCTTCCTTAGGCTGTTTGCTGTCAAGAGTGAATTTGCTTCCCTTTTCAGCTGCAGGATTGAATCTGAAGTTATTCCAGTATCCGCAATCTACTGCTAATTTTTCTTCTGTCTGAGCTTTGCTCATACCCTTCTTGATACCATGGTTGATACATGGAGCGTATGCGATGATCAGAGATGGTCCCGGATAAGCCTCAGCCTCTGCAATTGCTTTTACAGTCTGGTTGAAGTCTCCACCCATAGCGATCTGTGCAACGTATACATATCCATAACTCATAGCCATGCTTGCAAGGTCTTTCTTCTTCGTTTCTTTTCCGCCTGCTGCGAACTGAGCTGTAGCACCAGTCTTAGTAGCCTTAGAAGACTGTCCACCTGTGTTAGAGTAAACCTCTGTATCGAATACCATGATGTTAATGTCTTCACCACTTGCTAATACGTGGTCAACTCCACCGAATCCGATATCATAAGCCCATCCGTCACCACCGAAGATCCACTGAGATTTCTTAGCGAGGAAGTCTTTGTTCTTAACGATGTCTTTGCATGTATCGCAGTCACATCCGTCTAATGCTGCAACTAATTTGTCTGTAGCATCTCCGTTTGTAACACCACATGTGAATGTATCGAGGTATTCCTGGCAAGCTGCCTTAACCTCTGCTGAAGCCTGCTCTGATGCTGCAACAGTTTCAACTTCTTCTTTCAGTCTCTTTCTGATTGCTTTCTGAGCAAGTAACATACCATATCCAAACTCTGCGTTGTCTTCGAACAGTGAGTTAGACCATGCAGGTCCCTGTCCCTTAGAGTTTATTGTGTATGGTGTAGACGGTGAAGAGTTACCCCAGATTGATGAACATCCTGTTGCATTAGCGATGTACATTCTGTCACCAAATAACTGTGTGATCAGTTTTGCATAAGGTGTTTCTCCACAACCTGCACAAGCTCCTGAGAACTCAAGTAATGGCTGTTTGAACTGGCTTCCCTTAACTGTCTCTGGTTTGAATTTAGCAACAACTTCTGGTTTAACCTCGATCTCACGTCCGAAATCAAAGATATCCTGCTCTGCTGCATTTTCTTCCATGTTTGCCATAACAAGAGCTTTTTCACCCTTCTTACCTGGGCAAACGTTTACACAAGATCCACATCCTGTACAGTCATAAGCTGATACAGTCATAGTGAATTTCATTCCTGGCATACCGATCATATCGATAGCTTTTGTTCCTTCTGGAGCTTTTGCAAGCTCGTCCTCTGTAAGTGCTACCGGACGGATAACTGCATGTGGGCAAACGTATGCACAACGGTTACACTGGATACAGTTTTCTGACTGCCATACAGGGATATCTACTGCGATACCACGTTTCTCATATGCTGCACTACCTGATGGTGTAGATCCATCTGCATAGTCAGTAAATGTAGATACTGGCAGAGTATTTCCTTCCTGAGCATTAACCTTAGACTGGATGTTCTTAACGAATGCTACAACATCGTCTTTTCCACCCTTAACTTCTGGTGTGAATAATCCTTCGTCTTCACAAGATTTCCAAGATTCCGGAACTTCGATCTCAACTACCTGTTTAGCACCAGCATCGATAGCATCGTAGTTCATCTGTACGATCTTGTCACCTTTTCTTCCGTAAGTAGCTTTTGCAGCTTTCTTCATCAGATCGATTGCTTCTTCTTCCGGAATGATAGATGCCAGTTTGAAGAATGCTGACTGAAGGACTGTATTGATACGTCCGCCAAGTCCGATCTCTTTACCGATCTTGATACCATCAATTGTGTAGAACTTGATGTTGTGATCAGCGATGAATGCTTTTACCTGTCCTGGTAAATGTTTCTCAAGACCTTCCATGTCCCAAGAGCAGTTCAGAAGGAATGTTCCTCCGTCAACTAATTCCTGAACCATGTTGTATTTGTTTACATAAGATGGGTTGTGACATGCTACAAAGTTAGCCTTGTGAATCAGGTAAGTAGATTTGATTGGCTTCTTACCGAAACGCAGGTGAGACATTGTAACACCACCAGACTTCTTAGAGTCATAGTCGAAGTAAGCCTGTGCATACATGTCAGTATTGTCACCGATGATCTTGATAGAGTTCTTGTTAGCTCCTACAGTACCGTCAGCTCCAAGTCCCCAGAACTTACAGTTGATTGTTCCTTCTGGTGTTGTAACCAGTGGTGCACCAACTTCAAGTGAAAGATTTGTAACATCATCGTTGATACCGATTGTGAATCTTTCTTTGTCTGCGTTGTTGAATACTGCAACGATCTGTGCAGGTGTTGTATCTTTAGATCCTAATCCGTAACGTCCGCCGTTAACCGGTACTGCGTCGAACTTAGATCCCTTTAATGCAGAAACAACATCCAGGTATAATGGCTCTCCCTGAGCTCCTGGTTCTTTTGTTCTGTCAAGTACATTGATGTATTTTACTGTGTCAGGAATTGCATCAATTAATGCCTGTGCACAGAATGGTCTGTAAAGACGAACCTTAACAACACCAACTTTTTCCCCAGCTGCTGTTAAGTAGTCGATTGTCTCTTCGATTGTGTCACATACAGAACCCATAGCGATGATAACTTTCTCTGCATCTGCTGCTCCGTAGTAGTTGAAGAGTTTGTAGTCCGTTCCGATCTTCTCGTTAACTTTATCCATGTACTCCTGTACGATAGCCGGCATAGCGTCGTAGTATGGGTTACATGCTTCTCTTGCCTGGAAGAAGATATCCGGGTTCTGAGCTGAACCTCTCTGGCATGGGTGATTTGGATTCAGTGCATGATTTCTGAATGCATCGATTGCGTCCATATCTACCAGATCTTTCAGATCTTCATAATCCCATGTCTCAATCTTCTGAATCTCGTGTGATGTACGGAATCCATCGAAGAAGTTGATGAATGGAAGTTTTCCTTTTAATGCTGCACAGTGTGCAACTGGTGTTAAGTCCATAACTTCCTGTACGCTGGATTCGCAAAGCATTGCTGCACCAGTCTGACGACAGGCGTAAACATCAGAGTGATCTCCGAAGATATTCAGTGCGTGGCTTGCAAGCGCACGAGCGGATACGTTAAATACTCCAGGAAGCTGTTCTCCTGCTACTTTATATAAGTTAGGAATCATTAACAGAAGTCCCTGTGATGCTGTAAATGTTGTTGTCAGAGCACCAGCAGAAAGAGATCCGTGTACTGCTCCTGCAGCACCAGCTTCTGACTGCATCTCTGTTACCTGAACAGTCTGTCCAAATATGTTCTTTCTTCCTTCTGTAGCCCATTCATCTACATGTTCCGGCATAACTGATGATGGTGTAATAGGGTAAATTGCTGCAACTTCTGTATATGCATATGAAGCATGAGCTGCGGCCTGGTTACCATCCATGGTCTTCATTTTTCTTGCCATTTTCGTTGTTCCTCCTTGATAATAGTACAAATCATATATTGACGTGTATGGTTTTATTATATCTCCTGTCTATGGAAAAGTCTAGTTATTCTCTTGGTTATTTTGTTCATTTTTAGGTACAAATGCGGATTCTTGTAGCATTTTGTCGGGCATATTTGCCCATAAAACCGAGAATAAATCCCAAATTCATTTGGAAAGAATATGCTTAATAAGCACATACATCACAATCGCAAATGCAAATAAATACCCAATCGCACCAATTGCCGGGATTCCGCAGATCTTCGGGCTCATATTGGTAGTGCAGATAATGCTTGAACTGATCAGCAATGCCATCACCCACAATCCCATTACCACATTCCGCACCAGACGCCTCAGTAACTGTGCCAGATCGTTGGATGCATGCAGATCCAGGTTAACTCTTGTCTGACCTTTCATCAGACCATGTAGTGCATCCGCCGCAAGTCCCGGGACTTCTACTGCTTTATGCATCGAACGGTAAAGATTCTTTCCTGCATGTTTTAATTCTTTTTTCCAATCCAGATCTTTCCACATACTCTCTGAAATATGTCTGGATGCGATCTCGATCATATTGATCTGTGGAGCAATGTCTGCAAGCACGCCTTCCATGTTAGTCAATCCTCTTGCCAGCATCGTCAGACCATGCGGCATACGGATCTTATTTTCCTTCATCACTTCCATAAGATCCATCATCACTTCTGCAACATCGATCTCTCCCATATCTAAGGACCCATACTTCGACATCAGTTCACTGATATCTTCATACAATACGCTCTGATCTGGTTTCTCTTTAAATTCACCCAGTGCCATGACTGCTTCCTGGATCATGCCGATATCATTTTCTGCAATGCCGCGGATTGCTTTTCCGATCAGTTCTTTATCCCGTTCGGTCAGTCTTCCCATCATTCCCATATCGATCCATACAATCTTGCCATCCTGGATCTTTACATTTCCCGGGTGGGGATCTGCATGGAAGAAACCGTCTTCCATCACCTGTTTGATATAATTATCGATCAGCTTGATCCCGATCTCTTCCAGATCGTATCCGCCTGCCAGAAGTTTCTCTTTATCATCGATTGCAGGCCCTTCGATGTATTCCATGACCAGCACATGCATGGTTGTATATTCCTGATATAGTTTCGGTGTTCTTACATATACGACATCCGCATTCCGTCTGGCAAACTCTTCCATATTCGATGCTTCGGTGAGAAAATTCATCTCTTCCCGTGTCACATTCCAAAGTTCATCCAGTACCTGGTCGAAGTCAGCCATTCCTTTCAGACTGATCGGCGGCATCAGCTTTACTGCCTTCCGAAGGAGTCCGATATCTCTTGCCATAATTTCATAAATGCCTGTTCGCTGAACCTTGATAACAACCTGTTCACCGCTGAGCAGTTCTGCTCTGTGGACCTGTGCAATGGATGCTGATCCCAGTGGTGTATCGGAAATAAATGCAAACATTTCATTCCACGGACAACCATATGCCTGTTCGATCACTTCTTTTACTTCCGGAAATTCCATCGGAGTTACTTCTGAACGCAGACACATCAGTTCATCACAATATCTTTTCGGTAAAATGTCTGAATGCAGTGACATAATCTGACCGATTTTAATATAAGTAGGCCCCAGATCCTCCAGTATCATCCGGAGTTTCTGAGGCGTAATTCCCCTGGTGATTCCATATTTATGAAGTACGGATGTAATCTCCTTTAACCTGGTACGGTATTCTTTGGATTCTCCCTTACTCATGAACCTGTTCCTCTTTAAATATCTTCGTTCTCAGCTGTCTCTTCTTCCGCTGCTTTCTCTGCCGCATCTTCGCATACGGATTCGTCTGCCACATCTTCTACCGTCTCTGCAGCTTCGAATTCTTCCTGTTTTTTCTCCATCTCATCAATTCTCTGTTTCAACAATGCCATCTGTTCCGGAGTCATCTTATCCAAAAGCTCGTCCAATTCTTCCGGTGAAGATGTTTTTACTTTTACATTCACTTTTTCTTTTACTGTCGACTTGATGTTATGCTTAAGTTCTTCATTCAGTGCTTTGCCCTGTTCAACAGTCAGCTCACCCTTTTTCACCATCTCATCCAGAAGTTCTTTTGATTTCTCTCCTGTGACTGCAACTGCTCCGATTCCTGCAAGTAATACTTTCTTTAATCCGCTTCCTAATTTTTCCATAGGTCGTTCTCCTTTCGATGTCTATATAGACAGGCTTTCCAAAAGCTTTGGAATAAATATGATCATCCCTGCAATTGCTGCCATAATTGCCGCGATCAGTACTGCTCCTGCTGCAGCATCTTTGGCAAGCTTTGCAAGCGGCCTTCTCTCTTTTGTAACCAGATCAACCACTGCTTCCACTGCCGTATTCACCATTTCCAATGCCATGACCAGACCAAACAATGTCAGGCAGATACACCACTCTACCGGTGTAATATGAAATACGAATCCTGCGATCACCACACAAACCATTGCCACACAATGAATCTTCATATTCCGTTCCTTCGTTACCACTGCAAATATTCCGGCAAATGCATAACCGAAACTTTTATACAATGGATCTTTCTTTTGTTTCTTCATTTTTGCACCTGTCCTTTGTTTTCTTACATTTTAACACATTTTGCACAAATTTACACAAATATTGTATGTATTTTGTTTTATTTTAGAAATAATACGGACTTTTAAAGAAAAGTATGACCTTTTATAAATTCTGCATCCAGCATATTTTTTCTATCAAAATAAGAGGGCAAAAATAAATACAGGGATTCTGCTTCTTATACCAAAATCCCTGTATTTTATCACCATATGCTCTACAGAACTTATATTCTATTATGCATTCTCTGCATTCATTCCTTTGAGAATTCTCTGATTCTTCTCTTCCACATTCAGCTTTTCCGTAAATGCTTTCGTTTCTTTTACTATGACTTTGCTGAGCGCAAGCAAGGCTATCAGATTCGGGATTGCCATCAATGCATTGAAGATATCTGCGATATTCCATACTGCCGCAACCGTCATATATGGTCCGATGAATACACATATAATATAAAGCCATCTATACGCTCTTACAGCTTTCATATTCTTATTAAACAGATATTCCAGGCATCGTTCTCCGTAATAATCCCATCCAAGAATCGTTGTAAATGCAAAAAATACCAGACAAATCATCAATGCAAAGGATGCCACAACCGGCGGGAACGGAAGTCCCTTCTGGAAGGCCGCTGTCGTAATTTCCACACCTTCCAGTCCCGTATTCCATGTTCCTGTAATGACAATAGAAAGTCCTGTCATCGTACAGATTACGATCGTATCAATAAATGTACCGGTCATTGACACCAGTCCCTGTCTTGCAGGTTCTTTGGTCTGTGCTGCAGCCGCTGCGATCGGTGCGCTTCCAAGTCCGGATTCATTCGAGAAGATTCCTCTGGCAATACCTTTCTGCATTGCTACGATCATACTTCCCATTGCACCACCGGCCAGTGCGCTTCCGGTAAATGCTGATTTTACAATTGTTACAATAGCTGCCGGAATTGCGGTAATATTCGTCACCATGATAATGACTGCCAATACTACATACAGAACCGCCATGAACGGAACGACGATCTCAGATACTTTTGCAATTCTCTTGATTCCACCTAATACAACCATTCCGACGCATACCGTCAGTACCAGACAGGATATTACAGTTGCCCATGAATAATCATTTCCAAATAATGCTACTGTATGTGCCATGTTCGGATCAAAAAAGTTACGGACTGCAGATGAGATACCATTCACCTGTGTAAATGTACCGATTCCGAATAATCCAACCCCTGCTCCAAAGAATGCAAATATCTTTGCAAGCCATCTGAACTTTACACCCATTCCATTCTCAATGTAATAGAATGGTCCGCCAAGTACATGCCCGTCTTCATCGATCGTACGGTATTTTACTGCCAGAAGACCTTCTGAATACTTTGTTGCCATTCCTAAAAATGCTGTCAGGATCATCCAGAATAACGCTCCCGGTCCACCTGCAGAAATTGCAGTTGCCACACCGACGATATTACCGGTACCGATTGTTGCCGATAATGCGGTACAAAGAGCTCCAAAGCTGGTTACTTCTCCGTGTCCATCTTCTTCATTTTTCACCATGAATTTTAACGCTTTTCCAAGATACCTTACCTGAAGAAGGCCCAAGCGCACAGTCAGAAAAATTCCTGTGACCAGAATTAAGATGATTAACGGAAGTCCCCATACGACTCCGTCAAACCATGTGATAAAAGTGTCAATACGTCCAAAAATTCCCATAATTCATTCCTCCATCCTTTTGCCTGAGAGATTTGCAGATTTGTTTTCTGCTTACACCTTCGGCGCTTTTCATTTCATTACGAAAAGACTCTCCTGAGTTTTTTATGATAACGTAATCGCATTGCAGCAAATTCGTCAAAGTAATTGTCATTATTTTGAGAATAAATCCTCACCCAAATCGCTTTAGCACGTCTTTGCTTTAGCACGATGTAGGATAGCTTATCATGAATCTTTACATATAGCAAGATATTTTATAATTAAAAATGCAGGCAGCATTTATAAGTTATAATTATAATTCCTGTCTGCATCTGTATTTTTATCCTTTTCCGACTGCCTTTCAGAATCCGAAATCTGCATAATCTTCCGGCAAAAAACGGTGATAGATCATATGACCCCCTTCGTCCTTAAAGCAGTAATAGTATTCGTCCTCATTTTCTTCCGGAAATCTTACCCAAAAGTCAAATTCTCCGTTGTGCATATCTCCCACCCTGATATCTTTTGCCTCTTTCTGAAATATCGCAAGGATATCTTCTTTTTTGATTCCGTGATTCATCATCAGCTCCACCAGCTTTTTGATGAATTCATTTTCTGCCGTATGTTCATGTACATAGACACTTCCCTGTTCCGGAATATGCAGGCAGAATCTGTCTTTTTTGTGCGTTACACAGATATCTCCGAGTTTTTTCTTTACTTCTTCCGGGAACTGTTCCAGACGTGTCTGCATCTCATCCACATCGTCATCCGCCTCAAAGAAATGATTGAGGGAAATCAATGGATAATACAAACGGATCTCTTCTTTTCGAAATCCAAGTTTTGCCTGTTCTTCTTTTATAATATCGATCAAATTTTTTTCCAAACGTTTAAATCCCATTTCTGTTCTACGTGCTCCTTTTATTTCTCATATATTCAGCTTTCCTGTTCCATGTCTCTTAATTGACAAGCCCATTTCCAATACATTATACTACATTTATAATATTTACTGTATTTTAACATCAGATTTTTAAGGAGGAAATTTATCATGATCATCAAACATGGACTTGTGGTAGATCCTGCATCTAGTCTGTCCGAGCATATGGATATACTGGTGAAGAACGGAAAAATTGCAAGAATCGCACCTGAAATTTCAGAAGATTCCGAGGAGATTCTAGAAGCCGGAGGACTCGTTGTCGGACCGGGACTCATCGATACACATGTACATTTCCGTGATCCGGGATTTACATATAAAGAAGATATCCATACAGGAGCAAAGGCATCTGCAAAAGGCGGGTTTACTACTGTAATCTGTATGGCAAATACATCCCCTACGGTCGACAATACAGACACCCTCAAAGATAATCTTGCACGTGCTTCCAAAGAAGATATCCGTATCTTCCAGGCTGCTGCAATCTCCCGTTCATTAAAGGGCCAGGACGAAGTAGACATGCTTGCATTAAAAGAAGCCGGGGCATGCGGATTTACCGATGACGGCATCCCTCTTCTGAATGCTGAGTTCTGCTATCAGGCGATGAAAAATGCCGCAAAGTTAAACGTTCCGATCAGTCTTCACGAAGAAGACCCGGCTTTTATCCGCAACAATGGGATCAATCATGGCAAAGTATCCGATGCACTCGGCATCTACGGTTCTCCATCCATTGCCGAAGAAGCACTGGTGGCAAGAGACTGTCTTCTGGCGCTCCGTTCCGGTGCAGATGTTGTAATCCAGCATATCAGTTCCGGTGTATCGATTGATCTGATCCGTACATACAAAAAACTGGGGGCAAAATTACACGCTGAGGCAACACCGCACCACTTCTCCTTAACAGAAGACGCTGTTTTGGAACATGGCACGCTGGCAAAGATGAATCCGCCGCTTCGTACGGAAAATGACCGCCAGCAGATTATTGCAGGACTCGCTGATGGAACTATTGACCTGATTGCTACGGATCATGCCCCACACAGCACAGAAGAAAAATCCAAACCGATCACAGAAGCCCCAAGCGGCATTATCGGTCTCGAGACCTCCCTTGCACTCGGTATCACCAACCTTGTAAAGCCCGGATATCTGACCATGATACAACTTCTGGAAAAAATGACAGTGAACCCGGCAAAGCTATACCATCTGCCTTACGGAACAATTCAGGAAGGTGCAGATGCAGACTTTGTTATATTTGACCCTGATGAAACATGGATCCCGAAAGAATATGCTTCCAAATCATCAAACTCACCATTTACCGGAGAGGAACTTACCGGTAAGGTGAAATATACGATCTGCGGAGGAAACATCGTATATTCTGATATAAAATAAGCTTGGGATTTAATTTATTAACTGGAGAAACGGCCTCTCAGTCCTTGAAGGAAACAATAGATAAGGCTTCTTGTTCAGGTTCCATACCATAAGAAACACTAAGAGAGTCAGAATCACCTAAAAGCAAAGGAACTACGCTCAAACTCGGCGTTCGCCTCAAACACGTTCGCTTCGTTCCTTTAACGGTGCTTCTGACTCTCTAACTGTTTCTAACGGCATTCCACATTCACAATAATCCTTATCTATTGTTTCCTTCAAGTCGTGACTGGCAGCGAATGTTAATAAATAAAATGCCCGGAAGTGTAACCCGGTGAAGGCCACTACGGTTACGCACTTGCCATTTCATTCTTAAGGTATTCGACACACACGGAATAAAAAGTAGAAAGCCGTTCCAGTGAATGTGAAGAAGGTGTTGGAAATAGTTAAGCGTCAAAATTATGCGTTGGGTTTTCGAAATTTGCCTGTTTGAGCCGAATGGCGAGTTGCAAATTTCGGAAGCCCGTTTTTAGCATAATTTTGACGCTTTAGTATTTCCCGCCGACGGAACCTGAACAGGAACGGCTTCCTACTTTTTATGCAGGTCCGGGTCGTCGTGCCTTTCTGAATTAAATCCCAATTACCCTAAATACACAACCTTATCTTCCGGCTCTGCGGCTGGTTCCATATCGATCAGGTACAGTACCGGCTGTTTATTTCCAAAGGAACTTACTGCCTCGTACTCGAACCTTGCACGGATCTGCATCCAGGATTTTGCTTTTACATCGATCTTCTTTTCTGCTTTGCATGGATATCCGTAATAACGTACATCTTCCGCGCAGCATGTCATGATCTCTCTGACCGGAACGAACATATTGTCCGGCATTCCCTTCGGGCGGAAGATCTGTCCTTTGAAGTCGATTTCTTTATGCAGATATAATTCCGGATGATCATATGCATCCACATACCACACACCAAAATCAACATCATCCAGTACGATCTTGTCTCCTTTTACATCATATGGGAGATCTTCTTCGGATGGCTCGATGATCTTGCCTTGCATATCTTCAAAGATCAGCTGTGCCATCGGATTCTGTACCTTCAGTGCACGTCTGAATCCGGATCTGTTAACACCATCTGCACATCTGTTAACAACGATCAGCTCAGACTCTGTGAGCTGTTCCATCAGCATATTTCTCATATTCATCAGATACATATCCAGTGTTGTACCATTTACGGTAGAGTATACTCCCTGAAGTTCGAAACTTCTCGGGTATCTGATTGAAAGCAGATCCTCCAGCTTCCACATTCCATTGTACTCAATGATAATCTGTGCCGGATGATAGTTTCTTTCACAGTTTTTGAAAAATACAGTGTTCAACTGGTCAAATTCTTCGATTTTCAGAACTGCCATATTTTTTTCTTTTAAATATTCTTCCGGATACTCTTCTTCTCCTTCTTCACAGAGAAGTAACAGTGTAAGTCCCGGTTCAATCCATTCCTGTTCCATCAGGGTATCCTTGATCATGGTTGTCTTACCACTGTCTAAGAATCCTGTAACGATAAACATAGGTGTTGCCATACTCGCACCTCTTTCTTTTATGGTTATATTGTGATTTTTGGCTCCATAATAATATGGAGCCAATTATTAGTATCCTATACGTGGAATAATTTCAGAAGGTCGTCCTCTTTCAGGTCTGTTCCGATTACACAGATACGTCCTGTGTAGTCCGGCTGTCCTTCTCTTACTTCGTACTCTTCCGGTACTAAATCGAACTGTTTCCATGATCCGTCTGTCATCTGGATAATACCTTTAGAACGAAGAATTGTTCCGTAAGATGTTGTCTCTGACAGTGCCTTCAGCAGATAATCCAGTTCTTCTTCGGTATATTTATGAACAGTCTCTTTGCCCCAGCTTGTAAACACATCATCTGCATGATGATGGTGATGATGATCGTGATCGTGTCCACAGCAGCAATCGTGATCATGGTCATGATGATCGTGGTCATGATGATCGTGATCGCAGTGATCATGATGGTCGTGATCGCAGTGATCATGATCGTGGTCATGGTGATCATGGTCACAATGGTCGTGATCGTGATCATGATGGTCATGGTGATCGTGGTCACAATGGTCGTGATCATGATCGTGATCTTCATGATCTTCAAACAGGCTCTCAATCTCAGCACCCTTTGTCAGTGCATGACTGATTGCCTCTTTGCCAAGCTCATCCCATGGTGTAGAGATGATCGTTGCTTCTGCATTTTCTTCACGAAGTGTGTGTACGCATTCTTCTACTTTTTCATCTGTCATCATCTGTGTACGGCTTACTACGATTGTTGACGCATGCTCTACCTGATCTTTGAAGAATTCTCCAAAGTTCTTCATGTACATTTTTGCCTTTTTACCATCTACAACTGTGATTCTTCCGTCAATTTCAATGTCCGCATCTTTTTCTACAGCTTCAATTGCTCTTGCTACGTCAGATAATTTTCCAACTCCTGATGGCTCAATGATTACACGGTCCGGATGATACTCATCTAATACTTTTACCAGAGCTTTGCTGAAGTCACCAACCAGTGTACAGCAGATGCATCCTGAGTTCATCTCTGTAATCTCGATTCCTGCATCTTTTAAGAATCCGCCATCGATACCGATCTCGCCAAATTCATTCTCGATCAGCACAAGTTTCTCTCCTGCCCATACATCACTGAGCAGCTTTTTGATAAATGTAGTTTTTCCTGCTCCGAGGAATCCTGAAATAATATCTACTTTTGTCATGTTTATTGCCTCTTTTCTATCTATTTTCAAAATTAATAAAAGTCCCGACACATATATTATCACAAACAGCGGGTGGTTGCCAGTCCCCCAATTCTAATATTTTTCTCAACTTTTTATAAATCACCCGCAAACTCTGCTGCCTGCTGCTCATTATAGATATTTGGATTGCAGACAATTTCTTCTTGTACACATAGTAGAGTAAAAAAACGATATCTGTACCGGATGGTACAGATATCGTCTGCTTTTTATGATTATTCTAAAATGTTCTTATAATAATCCGCCGATTGACAGGAACAGTGGTGCAAATACCAGTGATACAACTGTCATCAGTTTGATCAGGATGTTGATAGATGGTCCTGATGTATCTTTGAACGGATCACCTACAGTGTCTCCAACTACAGCTGCTTTATGAGCCTCGCTTCCTTTTCCACCGTAGTTTCCATCTTCAATGTATTTCTTAGCGTTATCCCATGCTCCACCTGCATTAGACATGAAGATTGCCATCATAACACCTGTTACAAGTGCTCCTGCAAGAAGTCCGCCAAGTGCAGAAGGTCCAAGAAGGATTCCGACTACCAGCGGTGCAAGTACTGCCATGACACCAGGAACCAGCATTTCTTTTAATGCTGCTGTTGTTGAGATTGCAACGCATGACTTGTAATCTGGTTTTTCTGTACCCTTCATGATTCCAGGCATTGTCTTGAACTGACGTCTTACTTCTTCGATCATCTGGTATGCTGCTCTTGATACAGATGACATTGTCATAGCTGAGAACAAGAACGGAAGCATTCCACCGATCAGCATTCCGATGATTACACGTGAGTCAAGGATATCAATTGACTTAAGATGTACTGCTTCTGCGTAAGATACGAACAGAGCAAGTGCTGTCAGGGCTGCAGATCCGATAGCAAAACCTTTACCCATAGCTGCTGTTGTGTTACCAACGGCATCCAGTTTGTCAGTGATCTGACGAACGTGTGGATCAAGCTCGGACATCTCTGCAATACCACCGGCATTGTCAGCGATCGGTCCATAAGCATCTACAGCTACTGTGATGGCTGTTGTAGAAAGCATTCCTACCGCGGCAAGCGCGATACCGTAAAGTCCGCATGTCTGGTAAGCAATAAAGATACCAACGCAGATCAAAAGGATCGGGATTGCTGTAGATTTCATACCTACTGCGAGACCACTGATGATGGTTGTTGCAGATCCAGTCTCTGACTGTTCTGCGATTTCTTTTACTGATTTGTAATCTCCGGACGTATATACTTCTGTGATGATACCGATCAGAAGTCCTACGATCAGACCAGCTACGATAGCGATTGCTGCCTTAAAGTCTCCGAAGAATACTTTACTGAGTACACAAGATACGATCAGTACCAGTGCACTTGCTACATAAGAACCAGTCTTTAATGCTTTGTGTGGATTTGAATTCTCATCACCTTTTACAAAGAATGTTCCAAGGATAGATGCAACCAGTCCGAGTCCTGCGATCAGAAGCGGGAAGATTGCTCCCTCAGCTTTATAATACACGATTCCAAGTGTCAGTGCAGAAACGAGTGCTCCTACATAAGACTCAAAAAGGTCTGCTCCCATACCTGCAACGTCACCTACGTTATCTCCTACATTGTCAGCAATAACGGCCGGGTTACGCGGGTCATCTTCCGGAATACCAGCTTCCACTTTACCTACAAGGTCAGCTCCTACGTCAGCAGCTTTTGTATAGATACCACCACCAACACGGGCAAACAGAGCGATTGAAGAAGCTCCTAAACTAAATCCTGTAATAATATCAACGTTTTTAGTCAGAATGTAAATCATGCTGACACCAAACACGCCAAAACCAGCTACACACATACCCATTACAGCTCCACCGGAGAATGCAATTGAGAGTGCTTTATTCATTCCTTTTTCTTTTGCTGCATTTGCAGTTCTTACATTTGCCTTAGTAGCTACTTTCATTCCACAGTAACCTGCAAGCGTAGAGAACAGAGCTCCTACTACGAAGCATACAGCAGTGATCCAGTTCCCGATTCCTACTCCGATGAGTATAAATAATACAGCAACGAAGATGATCAGAATCTTATACTCTGCTGTCAGAAATGCCTGCGCACCGTCACTGATAGCAGCGGCAATTTCTTTCATTCTGTCGTTTCCGGCGTCCTGTCTTCCTACTCTTGCTGCCAGATAAGCTGCAAAAAGAAGTCCAAGAATTCCAAATACCGGAACAAGGTACAATAACATTTCCATAAATTCTCTCCTTCCGTCCGACTTTGTCAAATTCATGTCAGACAGGTATATCTTAACATATTCTTAACTTTTGATGGCATTATTTTTTATTTTTGTACGTTATTCCGATTATTTTCTGTGTATTGTCCAAATTTCCGACCTTTCATTGATTATTTATAATCTATTTTTACCAATAACTTTCTTGTATAGAAGATTAATTATAATCTATCTTCATAAGCACAAGCCCATTCGGTGGTGCCGTCGCTCCCTCTGAAGTATGAACTTTTGCATCCAGAATTTCCTTTACCTTTTCCGGAGTATAGAATCCTCTGCCAACGCGGATCAGGACTCCCGCAATAATACGAACCATATTATAAAGGAAACCATTTCCTGTAATACGAAGCACGATTTCATCGTCTTTTTTCTCAATTATCAAATCATACACCGTCCGGACGGTATCCTGCGTATTCGTTCTGATATTACAGAAGCTTACAAAATCATGTTCTCCAACCAAATATTTTGCACCGGCACGCATAGCCTCAACATCCATTGGAAACGATACGAACGTACAATATCTTGTCTTTAACGGATTTGGTACCGCCGCATTGTATATATGATATTCATAAGTCTTTGAAATATTTTCCTGATATCTCGGATGCCAGTCTGCCGGAACTTCATCGGACCTTACTACTACAATATCTTCCGGAAGCCTCTGGTTCAATGCATACGCAAATCTCTCAGGCGGAATGGAAGATTCTGTATCAAATACCGCTACATTTCCCAGTGCGTGTACCCCTGAATCAGTCCTGCTTGCCCCGATAATTCTGATTTCTTCCCCGGTAAGTCTTATTAATGATTTATTCAGTTTTTCTTCAATCGTAACTCCATTTGGCTGGACCTGCCAGCCGCAGTAATTAGTTCCATCATATGCTACGAATATTCTGATTCTTTTCATGATGACCTCCACACAATCTGATACAATTATTTTTTAGTAACAAGATTACATAAATTTGGGACGGAGGTTTTTTAATTCCTCCGTCCCTGTATACATTTTAAAACACCCAAATATGCACCGACACGCATCTTCCGATCACCACCACCAAAATCACATAAGCAATTACAGTAATATATGCCGTTCTGTCTTCTTTATGATATTTTAACGGTTTCATCTTTGTGCGTCCTTCGCCGCCACGGTAACATCTCGCTTCCATCGCCATTGCCAGATCATTGGCTCTTCGGAATGCCGATACGAACAACGGAACCAGAATCGGTATCATACTCTTTGCTTTCTGAATCATATTACCGCTTTCCAGATCAGCTCCTCTTGCGATCTGTGCTTTCATGATCTTATCGGTCTCTTCCAGAAGGATTGGAATAAAGCGGAGTGCAATCGACATGATCATCGCAATCTCATGTACCGGAACATGGATCTTGTTCAGTGGTCCAAGTAACTCTTCGATTCCATCTGTCAGCTCGTTCGGAGTCGTTGTAAATGTCATAAGCGACGAGCCGATGATCAGGTAGATCAGACGAATTGCCATATATACCGCAGTCCTTAATCCCCCTTCTGTAATCGTGAAGATCCACGCGTGAAACAGTACTGCCCCGTCTCTTGTAAGAAACAGATTGAACAACACTGTAATCATCAGAAGCATGATGACTGGTTTCAATCCCCTTACAATAAAGGAAAACGGAACTCTTGACATTTTAATAATAATGATCAGGAACAATGTTGTCATCACATATCCCGGAATGCTGTTGAATAAAAACAATGAAATCAGATATAACAGCGTCCCCACCAGTTTCACTCTTGGATCTAATCTGTGTAATACACTCTTTGCCGGATAATATTGTCCGATTGTAATATCTCTTATCATATCTTCTTCTCCAGTGCCTGCATAATCTCATCTGCCGCTTCTTCTACAGTCGTTACATTTACCTTGACTGGTAAACCTTTTTCTTTCAGATCATGCATGATATACGTCACCTGCGGAGCTGCAAGTCCGATTTTTTCCAGTTCCTGATAATGTGCAAATACCTCTTTCGGCGCACCATTATACATTACAGACCCTTTGTTCATCACAATGATCCGGTCTGCATATCTTGCAATATCTTCCATACTATGTGATACCAGAATGACCGTCATATCACTCTGCTTATGCAGGTATGCGATCTGATCCAGAATGTCATCTCTTCCCTTTGGATCAAGTCCCGCCGTCGGCTCGTCAAGAACCAGCACTTTCGGACGCATTGCCAGAACTCCTGCGATCGCTACTCTTCGTTTCTGACCGCCCGAGAGCTCGAACGGAGAAGATTTATAATATTTTTCTTTCAATCCTACCAGTTTCAGTGCTTCCAACGCACGCTTTTCACACTCTTCTTTGCTCAGCCCCTGGTTTTTCGGTCCAAAACACACATCTGTCAGTACGTCAATCTCGAACAACTGATACTCCGGATACTGGAACACCAGTCCTACCTGATTACGGAGTGCACGCATATCATATCCATTTTGGTAAATGTTCTCTCCATTATAATACAGCGCACCGTCCGTTGCTTTCACAAGTCCGTTCAGATGCTGGATCAGAGTCGATTTTCCCGATCCGGTATGACCGATGATTCCCACAAATTCACCGTGTGGAATCTCCAGGCAAATGTCTTTGAGTGCATGTTTTTCGTATGCAGTCCCTGGACTGTATACATAATTCAAATGTTCTATCTTAATTGCAATGTCTGTCATTTCTTCTCACCATTTCTCACATCAAATGTTCTATTGTTGTAAATGCGTAATTGCTTCTACCAGTTCTTCTTTTCTTAAGATTCCTTTTGGAATATCCAGTCCACGTTTTCGAAGTTCATCTGCCAGGATTGTCACCTGTGGTACATCCAGGCGATAGCTCTTAAGCTCATCCACCCTTGAGAATATCTCTTTCGGAGTTCCCTCCATCACAACCTTGCCGTGATCCATTACAAAGATCTTATCCGCATCTACTACTTCTTCCATATAATGCGTGATCAGAATTACTGTAACATTCTTCTGTTTTCTGAGTTTGTGGACCGTCTTTAAGACTTCTTTTCTTCCAACCGGATCAAGCATCGCCGTTGGCTCATCCATAACGATGCATTTGGGTTCCATTGCTACAACCCCTGCAATTGCAACCCTCTGCTTCTGTCCACCGGAAAGCTTATTCGGAGAATGATGTCTGTACTCGATCATTCCAACTGCTTTCAGGCTTTCTTCTACACGCTGCCAGATCTCATCTGTCGGAACTCCCAGATTTTCCGGACCAAATCCTACATCTTCTTCTACTACAGTACCGATGATCTGATTATCCGGATTCTGAAACACCATTCCTGCCGACTGTCTTACATCCCAGAGTTCTTCTGGATTACTTGTATTCTTTCCATTCACCCATACGGAACCTTCTGTCGGAACTAAAATTGCGTTTAAATGCTTCGCAAGCGTTGATTTACCGGAACCATTGTGTCCGAGAACTGCTATAAACTGTCCTTCTTTTGCTTCAATATCCACTTCATCAATAGCACGCGATGTTCCAATCACATTGCCTTCTTCATCACGTTTTTCATATTCATATACTAATTTTTCTGTCTGGATCATTTCCATCTTTTATTTTCCTCCGCGTCATATGTGTTGGAAGTTGCTATGATTCTGCTGTTTCGTTTCTTTTTTTTATGTTTTTCTTATGCTTTTTCCGGTTCCGGATACTCTGTTCCCATTGTATCAACGGTTACTTTTTTCATCTTCTGCTCATCAAGCGGTCTGTCACTGTAGTCTGTATCTGTCTCAGCAATCTTATTTACAATATCCATTCCTTCGATGATCTTACCAAATGCAGCATATGCACCGTCCAGATGTGGTGCAGCTTTATGCATGATAAAGAACTGTGAACCTGCTGAATCCGGATGCATAGCTCTTGCCATAGAAAGTACACCTTCTGTATGTGCAAGATTATTTGCGAAACCGTTCTGAGCAAACTCTCCTTTAATTGTGTATCCCGGGCCTCCCATTCCTGTTCCGTCCGGGCATCCTCCCTGGATCATAAATCCATTGATGACACGGTGAAAGATCAGTCCGTCATAATAACCTTTCTTCACCAGTGAAACAAAATTATTAACTGTATTCGGAGCAACTTCCGGGTACAGTTCTGCTTTCATAATATCTCCATTTTCCATCTCAATTGTTACGATTGGATTTGTCATTTTATTTTCCTCTTTTCTTTTTGTTATCTACAGGACCTGCCACTGGCAGCTCCTTATGAACGCATAGCATTACAAAAGCGCCGGCAAAACCGACGCTTCCATTTTAGCGGATAAATCCTTATCCGTAAAGACTTCTATATCATTTTTATGGATTATTCACTTTTTTCAAAATAAAATCCATCAAACTTGTATTTGAATACACGATAAATAAATTTCTCATAATCCATCTTATAAGTTACAATTGCTTTATGATCTGCATCATACTCTGTAAAAGTCCCCTTTAATCCCGAATCTACAAGTACATTATCTCCTGTTTCCTGCGCACTGCTGACATATCCGGAATAAGGTACTTTAAACGAATCTACAAGTTCAAATGTACCTTCATTTTCATCCACCAGATATTTGTAATACTTGGAATTCTTTCCGTCAACCGCAGAACTTACTTTCAGACCTATCGACGACCAGTCATAATCCGGTCTTGTCTCACTGATTCCAATATTATTATCAAACATATACAGATAATACTGCCCGTCCGCAAGGCTTTCATCTGTCTCATATGTGATCGTATACTGGCCACCCTGTATTGTAAAATCTCCTTTCTTATTCAGCAGAAGACTTACATAAGAAGTATCTTTCCAGAAATCTTTTTCACCGATCATATAAGAAACCACCGGCCCGTCATAGATATTATCTACTTTGATGATTGTTGACGTCTCTCTTGAACTTAAAAGTACTGACCCATTTCCTATATACTGAATCGTGTTGATATGCATCCAGTCCAGTTCATCGGAAGAATTTTTCACACAGGTCTTTTTATATTCGCCAAACAGATCTCCCAGATCCAGTACCTCTGTCACCTCACCGGAATTTACATCCAGTTTCAACACGATATCTTCCACGCTGTCCTGCGTCGTATCAGTTGCAAGAATCAACATATTTCCATTTTCATCAAACACATAATCATGGTGCAATTTGTAATTGCCAAGATCATATACCTTTGTTACCTGCCCAAGACGGTTCACCTGTGCCATCTTCTTTTCGGAAATACTGTAATACATCGAATTCTCGTCAAAGATAAGCCTGTGACTTCGGTATCCCAGAAGAGGAACTTCTCCTCTTAAGACTCCGTTATTGTCATAATAATACATAAAATCCATAAAAGGACTGTCATTTCCAAGTACCACATACAGCCCGTCTTCTAACTTGTCCGCACTTTGTTTTACATCCGTATCAAGCTGTACTGCCTCTTCTCCATACAGACTTCCCATCTCATATACGATTTCCTTCGTATCCGTAGAACCGTCTTCATTCGTTATATAGAATGTAATCGTATTCTCCGTATCCGGGATCAGACCGATCACCTGAAATTCATGCTCTTTCTGATACTCTTCATCCTGATATACATTTCTGCTAAAGTCGGCAATATCATCCTCCTTTACATGAATCGTATAAGAAACTTTCACCGCCGAATCTGTCTCAAAATAAACATACAATGACTGTGTATTGGTTCCAAAAGGATTGTATTCGATCAGCATATTACTCAGTGTATACTCCTGAGATTCTTTTTTCTTTTCCAGTTCGTCCGCTATTTTCTGCTGCTCTTCTGCATTGTATGTTTTTTTGATCTTCTCATAGATTTTTTTCTGTTTTTCATTCATTACATTTGCTTCATTATCTGACATTTTCTGTTCTTTTTTTTCATCAGACTCTGAAACCTGTTCTTTCTTCGTTGTGCTCTTCTCTTTCGTGTCTGCATTTGCACACGCTGTCATTCCCATCGCAAGTATCATAGCCAACATTCCTGCAGTCATGATTCGCTTTTTCACTTTTTCTATCCCACTTTCTTATTATTTTTTCACAGTTATAAATATTTTAACAAGAATTTGTGTTAAAAATATGAAATATGGTCATTTTTATTTTAATTATTCGTTTTTGCTCTGCACCTCCGTATTTTTCAACTCATATATTACGATTCCACCTTTTTCTTCACAGCCCGTTTTCCACAACTCCATTAGATCCAGTCTGACTTTTTCCCCGTAAGTAGCCACATCGATCCACATACCCTGTTCATTTTTTTCATATCCGACCACAAGAAACCAGTGCCAGATGAAATCTTTGTACTTTTCAACATTCAAATGTCTCAACATCAGATATGGTACCGGAAGTCCCTTATCAATCTGTTCGCATATGATCTTCTCTGCATCTTCCGCAGTACCTGTCCCGTCGAATTTTTCCATATCAATCTGATAATCCGTTCCATATTTTTCATTCACATCTGAAATATATTTTGCCAGACCTTCAATATACCATTCCGGCTTTTTTACACCCTGAACTCTTGGACGGATGTATGGTTTCATAATCTGACTGAATTTTTTGTATGCTTCTTTATCCATCTGTTTAAAGTGTACCCTTTGTCAAGGACACTATGACTTTTCCTTTTCAGATTTCTATTTTATATTTATTTGTTGTGTAGAGGCATCAAAGTGATGCCTCTGATTGATTGTTTTCACCTTTTGCTTTAGGGATTATCAGTGGATAAATTCCTGTTGTCAAATATTGATAATATTCAACAGGTGACAACCTTGCCAAGTCCCATTGATAACGTCCTGTATTATAATATTCTGTCCAATCCCTAACTGCGTTTAATATCTCCTCATAGCCGTGGCACTCTGATAGATCTAATTCATCTTTCATATGACCAAAGAATGATTCCTGAGGAGCATTGTCCCAACAGTTTGCTCTACGTGACATAGACTGTCTCAGTTCGTTATCCTTTAACAATTGGATAAATTTAATGCTGGTATAGTGGGAACCCTGATCGCTATGTATTAATGTTTCTGTGCTTAAATCAGTTCCATGTTTTTCTATTAACTGCTTTACTGTTTCTAATACAAAATCAATTTCTAGTGATTCGCTGAGAACCCATGACAGCAGTTCCTTGGTACAGGCATCTATAATTGTCGACATATAGCACCGGGGTGCTTTTCCATTTATAATATACGTGATATCCGTTAACAGAATTTTTCTTGGTCCGTGTTCCTCGAATTCACGGTTTACTATATTGGGTGCGGTATATGCAGTTGCCATTGCTTTCGCCATTCTCCGATAGGGATTTGCCTTGCGGATAGGGCACTGTAAGTTGTACTTCTTCATCAACCGCCGGATTTTTTTGATATTCATCACTATCGGCGGTTCCATGTGTAACAGCCTCATATATATGCTACGGGCACCTTTATGATATCCTCGGTACTGGTATGCTTTCAGAATCAAAAGAAAATCCTGTCTGTCCTGTTCCTCCCTTTCCATTCGCTGGTCTTCTGTTGAGAGATAATGATAATATCCCGAACGGGATACTCCTGCAATTTCGCACATGGCAGCTACATTCAATAGATTATCGTTTTTTTGCATGGTATCATAAATAATCTGATACTTTGCATGGGCTGGTATTTTCATTATTCCGGAGCCTCCGGATTTAAAGATACAATTTTTTTTAGAAACTCAATCTCCTGATCTTTATATGCCAGTTGCATTTCTAAATATTTTATCCGATTTTCAGCCGAAAGATATCCGTTACAGCCCTGTGCATAGGTGTTAAGATCACGAAAACCATTTCCCTTTTTTACTTCATTTCCAATCATGGTTTTCAGACCATTTATTCTGGAATCCCCCAAGATATCGGGATCTATCCCAAGAGTCGAAACAATCTCACGTGGAAGTCTGCCCTTTGACAGTTCCTCCCAAAACAGTTTTTTAAATTCTGCCGAGAAATGTACAATGCTCGGTGATACATCCAGCACATATTTGCTATTTCTCAGTGTGAGCATTTCCTGTTCTGTAAACTTTCTGTTTGCCATAATTTCCTCCAATTCATTTTTATTGTAATATCAATCTGAATCGGAGTCAAAAAGCGATTTTGTCCAAAATAAAGGGGTTCATCAAAACCATGTCCGAATTTAAGGGTTCCCTGTAAACTCATTGTCTAGATTTAAGGGTTTTCATTAAAACTTACTGTCCAATGGTAAGGGTTTTAAAAACTCAAACTGTCTAATCTATAGGGTACATTTTAGTTCAAGATCGAACGGATATAATTTTTTCATTCCCTTATATTTTGCCAGATAAATACAGCTGTCACATGCCGTTGCAGCTCCACATCCACCAACATTCATAACAATATTCGTGAACCAGTCCTGATTTCCTCCGAATTCTCCATCAATCATAAAATATTCCAGTTCTTTTTTCATATCTGCTCACCTGTCCTGTCTATTTGTCTATATAATAATGCAGCCATCTGCTTCTAACACCTGGTATTACTTTTTCAGACATCTGAAAGAAATTCTAACATACTTTCTCAAGCGTACGCAATGGGCGGGGATTGCAGAAAATCTGCAATCCCCGCCCATTATTTCTCTATATTTTGTTATTCTTATAAGCTTCTTGACATCTCTTCGCATACTTTCATAGCTTCGATGATAGAACTTCTGAAGCCGAGCTCTTCTAATGTACGAACAGCTTCAATTGTTGTTCCTGCCGGTGAACAAACCATATCTTTTAATTCTCCAGGATGTTTTCCTGTATCCAGAACCATCTTTGCACTTCCAAGAACAGCCTGTGCTGCAAACTGATAAGCCTGTTTTCTTGGCATTCCGCCTGAAACTGCTGCATCTGCCATAGCTTCGATCAGCATGAATACATACGCCGGTGAACTTCCACTTACTGCTGTTACTACATCCATCAGACGCTCAGGAACGATCTCTGCACGGCTGAAACTTTCCAGCAGGCTCTTTACATATGCGATCTCATCTTCTGTAAGATGTTCATTCGGGCAAACTGCTGTCATACCTTCTCCAACCATAGCCGGTGTGTTAGGCATTGTACGAACGATCTTTACATCTTTTCCAAACTGTTCTGCAAGCCATGCAAGTGTCTTACCTGGTGCAATTGTAATGATAATCTGTTTGTCTGTCACAACATCTTTGATATCAGCAATTACGCTCTCATAAAACTGTGGTTTTACAGACAGAATAATTGTCTCTGCTTTCTGTGCAACTTCTTTATTGTCTGCTGTTACATTGATTCCGTATTCTTTCTGAACTCTTTCTCTTCCAGGTGCAAAAAGATCTGCCCCGATAATTTCTTCTGCAGGAATTACATTATTCTTGATAATTCCGCCCATAATTGCTGATGCCATGTTACCTGTACCGATAAATCCTAATTTCATCCTTATTACCTTCCTTTTTAACCTGTTATGTTCTTTTTGCTCCCGGCACGTGACACATAAACAATCTGTTATGTTCGCTCCGTGCTTTTGTATACGTTTTTTAAATTTGTATACAAATCATTTCTACTGTGACTATATCACTCATTTCTCAAAAAGTCAACACACAACCTTGAATTTTCTTTGAAAACACGTTATAATTTGTATACAAATGCAGAAAATGTATACTTTTATATAAAAGCTGATATGCACTGCTATAACTTACTACGTTATTGTGAAAGTACTATTTGAAGGGGGCATTTACTATGGCAGAAAAAAGTCCGTCTCTTGCCACACAGGCTTATCATACCATCAAAGAAAATATTCTGAATCTTACCTATCCTCCGGGCATGGTCCTTACCGAGGCTATGCTCACCAAAGAGCTCGAAATGAGCCGAAGCCCGGTACGCACTGCGATCCAGATGCTTCAGGTCGAAGGACTTATTGTCTCGGACTATTACAAATCTATGACTGTAAAAGAAATTACAGATAAAGATATCAATGAGATTTATCAGTTACGGGAATTATTAGAGGGGGCCGCTTTCCGTCAGATTTTTACCTCCGGGCGGTACGAAGAGTATTCTTACCGTATTGAAGAGAAAGTCGTGCGTATGTGCGCCGCTGCAGGCGATCTGTATGAATGGGAGATTGCAGATACTGCCATGCATATGGAAATTATCAGTATTTTTGACAATGACAGAATCAACCGGATCTATGAAAATAATCTTTCCGAACTGATCCGCATTGGCCAGTATTCTATCCGAAACGGGATGAAAATCCCCAGAACAAATGACAATCTGAAAAAAATGATTTCTTATATGAGAAAGGGAAACTATGAGAAAGCGTTTGAAATCTTGAAAAACGACCATTTCGGAACCGGCCGTAACACCGCATTAAAAATGCATTAATAAAATACGTATATAAAAAACTTGCCAGCTGCGCGATCTGCAACTGGCAAGTTCTTTGTATATCTCTTATTTTTTAAAATGTTCCAACATGATTGGCATACATTGTTTGGAATATTCTCCCAATGAATATGCTCCTTTGTTCAAACACCAGTCCGAAACCAGCGCTCGTTCACACATCGAGTAATATCTGACCAGTTCATTCACCGGTACTTCATCCGATATCTCTCCTCTTTTTTGTCCTTCATCAATCACACTGCTGATCAGTTTATAATATGTCCGGTTCTGATCCAGAAGTGATCTGTGCCCCTGTGCTACAAGCTGTGTTGAATAAAGCGAAGCCAGAAGATCAATGCTGATCTTTTCTTCCATCATCGAATGTGCTTCGTAGTTTAGATAAAGAAGCTTCTCATAACAGTTCATATCCGGATCCATCTTGGTCTTTAACACTTCGTAATTATCATCCAGAATAATCGACAATGTATTCAACAATTCATCTTTGGTATTAAAATAATAATAGAACGATCCTTTGGATGTTCCTGACAATTCAATAATGTCATCTACCGTTGTTCCATTATATCCTTTTTCATAAAACAACTGCCATGCCGCTGTTACGATTCTTCCTTTTACACTTTTTTTGTTGTCTGTTTCTATTTCCATTTATTTTCTCCTTATCCGCCCTCTTTTAAAGTACTTTTAGTATAACATATTTATTTTAACAGTGTACACAGAAAATTCTTCTTAATACTTTACTTCAAAACTACTTTCCAGTTCCGGCTCCATCTCTTCGGTATCAATCCAGTCAATCTGGATAAACTGATTCCGGTTCAATCCCTTCATGAGTTCAAAGATCAGAGTCTCTCTTCCCTGTACTTCCATAACTACCGTCCCATCATATTCATTCTTCACCCATCCGGTCAGATTCATAGATCTTGCCAGATATTTTGCTGTATAACGAAATCCCACGCCTTGTACTCTTCCATGGAATATCATATGTTTTCTTACTTCCGACATCTATTACCACCTCTGAATAATTCAGGGTACTGCGCTACGCAATACCCTGCCTTTTTACATTCCGCTATGCAAGAAAAGCGAATATTTTCAACTTCTTTTGCATAATTTTCTTCACCCAAAATTCTTATGAACAAGCCTGCTGTACTCTTCATAAGCTTCTACTCCCTCAAATGCATCTTTTAACGCATCTTTGATTCCTATATAATACCAGCCTATGATCTTTTTATCCTTCATCCTGAAACGGTTCCATAGTTCTTCTCCATATACCGGATAATCCCTGTCAATATCGCGCATATTCGATAACTTGTCCGCCAATCCTACCATCTGTACTTCTCTCGGTGCATTTCGTATATGTTCGATCGTTGCAGACTTGCGTTCCATCCATGTCTTGGTTTTATCTTCGCTTTCCTGTGCTACAATTCCTGCCACTCGTTCCGAAAATTCCCGTGCAAGGATTTCTCTCGATACACCTTCACAATCTTCAATCGTATCATGTAAAACTGCTGCACTGATAATCTCCTCGTCCTGCGTCATCGTTGAGACAATATCTCCCACTTCGATCGGATGCACAATATATGGCCTCCTGGTTCCTTTCCTGAACTGTCCCGCATGTGCTCTCGTGGCAAATTCAATTGCCTTATTAATCATAATGGTACCTCTCTTTTATCGCATATGGTCTTTGGAGCCGATGATACGGCCTGATTAGTTATGTCTTTAATATATAAATAATATCACCTGATACTTTAAATGACAATAATTTCAGTATATAATAAAAGAAAAGTTGCCTTTGGACCCCGCCGCCTGCTGTCCCTTTCAAGCGCATGGCGGTTTGGATATCCTGGCACTATAAATTGATCAGGGGGAGATAAATTATGGAACAAAAAACAATCTTTATTACAGGTGCTTCCAGAGGCATCGGGAAAAGCATCGCACTTTTATTCGCTTCCCGCGGATATCATACATTTTTGAATTGCTCTTCTTCTGTAGATGAGCTCAAAAAGCTCCGGGCATATATCACCGAAAAATACCATACTCCATGTACACTTGTACCGGGTAATGTAGGAAATCCTGACCACGTACGGGCAATTTACAATAAAATTTATCAGGAATGTACACATCTTGATGTACTCGTCAACAATGCAGGTATTTCCTATATTAATCTTCTGACTGATATGACAGATGAGGACTGGAACCGGATCATTCAAACTAATCTTTCTTCCGTATTTTACTGTTGCAGACAGGCGATTCCTCCGATGGTTTCCAAACGTTCCGGAAAAATCATCAATATTTCTTCCATGTGGGGGACATCCGGTGCTTCCTGTGAAGTTGCATACTCTGCTTCCAAGTCCGGCATCAACGGATTTACCAAAGCGCTCGCCAAAGAACTCGCACCGAGTAACGTTCAGGTTAATGCGATTGCCTGCGGAGTAATCGATACCTCTATGAATGATCAGCTTACCAGCGAAGAGAGAAAGGCTCTTGAAGAAGAAATTCCGGCCGGCAGATATGGTACTCCGAAAGAAATCGCTCAGATGGTATGGAATATTGTACATGCTCCAGAATATATGACCGGACAGATCATCGGAGTTGACGGCGGATTTCTATAAATTTTTTTGACCAACCGATATTCATACAATACTGTTTCTTAAACATAAGCGAACCGTGCAATAAATATTGCACGGTTCGCTTATGTTTTTCTTTTTATATGTTTTTATTCAAAATCAAGTTCCACGGGGCAATGGTCCGACCCCATGATCTCAGTCAGGATTTTCGCATCTTTTATCCTGTCTTTCAGGCTTTCAGATACACAGAAATAGTCAATACGCCAGCCTGCATTCTTCTTTCTTGCACTGAAGCGGTATGACCACCAAGAATAGATTCCCTCTGCATCCGGATAAAAATAGCGGAACGTATCAATGAACCCCGCATTTAACAGATTCGTAAATTTTCCTCTCTCCTCATCCGTAAATCCCGCATTTTTACGATTGGTTTTCGGATTCTTCAAATCAATCTCTTTATGTGCTACATTAAGATCTCCGCAGAAGATCACCGGTTTCTTTTCTTCTAATTTCTTAAGATATGCAAGAAACGCATCTTCCCATCGCATTCTGTAATCCAGTCGTGCAAGTTCGCTCTGTGAATTTGGTGTATAGACTGTAATAAAATAAAAGTCTTCAAACTCTAACGTAATCACACGGCCTTCTTTATCATGTTCTTCTATTCCCAATCCATAGCTCACGGAAAGAGGCTCTTCTTTTGTAAAGATTGCCGTTCCGGAATAACCTTTTCTCTCAGCATAATTCCAGTACTGATGATATCCCGGCGTATCTAGTTCCAGCTGCCCAGCCTGCATCTTTGATTCCTGTATACAGAAAATATCTGCATCCGCTTCATTAAAAATATCCATAAATCCTTTTTGTGCACATGCACGGATTCCGTTGACATTCCACGATATAAACTTCATATCTTCCTCCCGACCGTTCTTACTTTTTTGTCCCGGATTCACCCATATAGGCGCAGTTTAATAATATACTTTTCTTAAAAACAATCCTCTTGCCGGAGCTAAAAATCCTGCAAGGCTTCTGTCCTCTGCTGCAATTACGACCGGTAGCATGGATGCATCCCTCTTTCCTGCACCAATCTCCAGAAGTGTTCCTGTAAGGATTCTTACCATATGATATAAAAATCCGGTTCCGTAATAGGTGATCCGCACTTTTTCTCCGCTGCTTACTATCTTAATGTTTGTAATCTTACGGATTGGATCTTTGCATTCTTTATCATCCGTAAAACTTGTAAAATTCTTTGGTCCTATCAGATATTTTGTTGCATCACGCATTGCCTCGATGTCCAGTTTTTCCGGATAATGATAGCAATATCTTCTGGAAAAAACATCCGGTTTTTCACGACAGTCAATATAATATTCGTATTTTTTCCCTTTGGCACTCTTGCGTGCATGAAAACCATTCTTGGCAAGTTCTACTTTCACAATACGGATATCTTCCGGAAGATATCTGTTCAGTGAATCTTTGAGTTCCTTGGTATCATATAATTTAGAAAGTTTCACACTTGCAACCTGTCCACGTGCATGAACACCCGCATCTGTTCTTCCCGATCCATCTATATGCACACGATATCCAACCAGTTTACCGATACTCCACTCCAGAATATACTGTATTGTGTTATCTGTTGTGGCCTGTCTCTGCCATCCCTGATATCTGCTTCCATCATAGGAAATGGTTAACTTATATGTTCTCATATTATTTCACCCAATCTATTCTATCGTTCATCTTCTATCATTTTATCTGTTTCTATTATTTCCATATACTGTAAAGATAATTCTATATCTGTTTTCTTTTTGAAAAAGGGAGAAGCAAATAATTTTTTGCTTCTCCCTTATATTCTATCACTTTATTACTTTATAAGCAATTCATTCTTATTCTAATATCTTCTTTAATTCATCCATAAACGTACTTACATCTTTAAATTCTCTGTAAACAGATGCAAATCTGACATAAGCAACTTCATCCAGTGCCTTCAGTTCATCCATGACTGCTTCTCCGATCGCACTGCTTGGAATTTCTTTTTCCTCCAGGCTGAAAACTTTTGTCTCTATTCTGTCAACAACTTTCTGAATATCTGCTGTTGCAACCGGTCGTTTATAGCAAGCACGCACAACTCCATTCTCTACTTTCCGACGATCATACTGCTCTCTTGTATTGTCCTTTTTGATCACAGTCAGTGGAATTGTCTCTACTTTCTCATATGTCGTAAAACGTTTGCCGCATACATCACATGAACGGCGGCGTCTGATAGAACTCCCGTCTTCTGCCGGTCTGGAATCGATAACTCTTGTATCCGGATTATTGCAATATGGGCACTTCATCTGAATCGTTCCTTTCTGTCCATTATACTGTCTTTATATTCAAATACAGTATATCTTTTCCACAAACATAAGTCAAACAAATTTCTCCTATTTTTCTTCATGGATTTCCACCAGAATCAGGTCCGGACCAATCCTTTTAATGCAGGAAAAAGGAATGATATACTCCGTCCCATCTCCGAAAAAATTACACCATTTTCCTCCCTCCGGTACCACCAGGGCCTCTATGCATCCTTTACATTCATCAATGATCAAATCCTCTATATAACCAAGCTTTTTACAGTCACAGCAGTTGATCACTTCTTTTTTCTTCCATTCACTTAATCGAACTTTTGCCATCTTCCCTCACCTGTTTTGACAATATTCTGCTCTTTATTCCATTTTATACTCATTTTCTGTAATAAAGAGTCCTGTTTTAAAATATGCAAAGCCCCCTTCTCCGGTCAAAAAAACAGCCTGTACATCCACAGTGCTACACTGCGTCTATACAGACCGTTTTCCTTTTTATTCTTCGATCATAATAACAGCCACCGGACACTCTTCTTTGGCCTCTATTGCTGCACTTTCATGTTCCGGTGTCACTTTGGCATAAGCTTCTGCCAGGCCGTCTTCATCAAATCGGAACACCTCCGGACATGTTGCGATACATGCTCCGCAGGAGATACATCCGTCTATAACCTTTGCTTCCATGAAACATCCCTCCTTGTAAAATCTCTACAACAGTATGTCTCATTTTCAGCAAATTATTCCTGTTCTTATCTAATCACTGTACCGGTTTTTCCCTTAAGTGCTTCATCGAATTTGTCAAATGATGTGATCAGCGCACTTCTTCCTTCTCTCTTTTCGAGGAATTCAACTGCTGCTCTGAATTTTGGATACATGTTATATTTTCCAAAATGTCCTTCTTCCATGTATTCTTTTGCCTGAGCGACGCTGATCTCTCCAAGCTCTTCCTCTTCCGGTCTGTCCATGTTGATCTTAACTTTCTCAACACTTGTCAGAATGATCAGTTCATCGGCATCTGTCTCTTCTGCCATCTTTCCTGCAGTCAGATCTTTTTCGATTACGGCACTTGCTCCTTTCAGGCGATGATCCTGTTCCAGTACCGGAATACCGCCTCCTCCGCAGGCTATAACAACCTGATCTGCATCCAGTAATGCTTTGATCGCATCAATCTCTACGATGTTGACCGGATTCGGTGCAGATACAATACGGCGGAATCCTTTTCCAGGCTCTTCTACTACATAATTACCTTTTTTGCGCTCAGCACTTGCCTCTTCTGCATCCATATAACGTCCCAGAACTTTTGTTGGTGTATAGAACGCTTCATCGTACGGATCAACGATCACCTGTGTCAGAACTGTACTGACAGTTCTGTAAATACCACGATTCATCAATTCTTCACGGATTGCATTCTGAAGGTCGTATCCGATATAGCCCTGACTCATAGCAGAACATACAGACATTGGTGCTGCCGTATAATCTTCATGTTCTTTGGCGAATTCATTCATTGCTGTATGGATCATACCAACCTGAGGTGCATTACTGTGTGTAATTGCAACCTGATATCCTTTTTCAATCAAATCACCGATAACTTTCGCAGTCTTCTTTACTGCCTCTTTCTGTTCTGGTAATGTCGTACCAAGTGCTCTGTGTCCTAATGCAACTACAACTCTTTTTTTCATAATCTATACCTCTGCTTTTCTAGTATTTTTCTACGAAATAAATATAAGAGAATTATAGTATTTTTCCATGTAAAATGCAATCTTTTTTACCCTTATATTCCCTATAATTCAGTCATTTATCCTGTATACATTTTATAATCTGTCAAAATCCATATCCAGAAGCTCATCAAAAGATTGAATAGAAGCGTCTGCTTTTTCTACTTCGCCGAATCCGTAAGCTGCATAGATCATCGGTATTTCTGCTTCCTTACACGAATTCGCATCTCCCTGTGTATCTCCAACATAAACCGCCTCACTCAGACCATTTCTTTCCATGATAATCCGGATATTCTCTCCTTTTAATCTTCCGGTATAAGCCGGGCAGGTGAAATCCTTAAAATACTCTCCTAATTTTGAATACTGCAAAAATGCTTCAATATATCCGTCCTGACAGTTACTTACAATATACAGTGGATATTTCTCACTTAATTTTTTAATTGTCTCCTGTACACCTTCAAATATCACACATGGACCGGCCGCAACCAATCCATTTTCATATTTCAACATTTTCTCCATGAGCTTCATCATCTCATCTTTCGGCATCTCCGGAAAAAGACTTTCACCAATCGCTTCCATTGGCTTTCCAAACTCTTTTTTCAGATCTTTTTCTTCAAGTTCTTTGTGTTCTATTCCTTCATCCTTGATCACTTTATTCCATGCAACTGCTACCATTTCGGTTGAATCCCATAAAGTACCATCTACATCAAATATAATTCCCTTCATTTCCTTCCTCCGTTATCTTTTTGTTCATAAAACTGTCTTTCCTAAGTATACTATACTTCAAGGCTTTACTACAAGCCCGGTCTTCTTTCAGTCTTTCAGCAGTATCTTTTCCCGTGATTCTATACCTTCCCATGGATTTATCCATATTTCTACATTCTTTTTCAGTTCTTTATTATAATATTTGATCTTTATTATAATCTTATCGTCTGTATAATCATCATACAGCTTTCCTGTGTTTTTATATTCATATGAATACCCTATCTGTCCGTGATTTTTCAGATCCTTCCATTCCCTGGATGATAATTCTTTTTTGAATACTTTCTTCTTGCCGATTTTCATCTCTAGTTTCACATCTTCCACATTCTTCATATACTTTTGCTCCGAAGCACGAACATTCAGATAACCTGACTGATATTCACCATTTCCTGTCTCATCTGCCTCCAGATCTGCCATCGGAAGCCAGTCGATCTGCTCCAGTAAATACTCCGTCGAATCTGTGTCAATGACGACATTCTGTTTTTCACCACTCTTATCGATATTAAGACTGATATTCACCGGATTCTCCAGATAACTTACCGGTATCTCTGCCTCGCCTTCATATCCATTTTCTTTTTTTACCATATCTACAGATATGTTTCCGTCACTTTCGTCGGTCTTAACAAGACCTGTCATTTGTGTTTCTGCGCTGTCCTGAACCAGAACACACTTTAATTTCAGATATATCTTTCCGTCCTCGGAACAACGTACACTTCTGCAAAACTCCGATATGATTCCTTTTGGCCTTCCTATCTGTTCACTGTCTTCATCCGTTTCCTGCTGTACGATCTGTGTTGTCTGTGCTTCTGTATTATTTGATTTTTCTTCAATAATAAAATATCTTACATATATACTTCCACCGATACACGCAGCAAGAAAAATCGCAGAAATTGCTATCGAAACTATAGCATATCTCTTCCACCGTTTTATTTCTTTTTGGCAATGTTCTATTCTTTCTTTTTCATCTTTACGTTTTGTATCTTCTTCGCATTCCATCCCCAAAAGCTCTGTTATGGACACTTCAAAAATCTCCGCCAGTAATTTTAATTTTTCTATATCCGGAATGGCACAGTCTGTTTCCCATTTGGATACAGACTGTCGTGACACTCCTATTTTTTCCGCAAGCTGTTCCTGCGTCATAGATCGTTTTGTCCTCAACTTATATATCTTTTCACCTAATGTCATTTTCTCACCTTCTTAATAATATCTATACGAAATGAATTCATTTTTTTCATTATGTCTTATTCTCCTGCATTTGTCCACATATGTAACATTGCAATCTCGCAACCATTGGTTGACAGCTTTCATTTTTCGTAATTTTCAGACTTTTCATCCACTTTTTTATTTCTTCATATTCACCCGCCTCTTGCTGTGCTATACTGAAGACAGTTTATACAATGTCTGAATCTGCAGAACGCATAGCGATATAAAATATGATTCAGCAACATATGACCGGTTTATGAAAGGAGACTACTATTATGAAAGTTATTGTAATCGGACCAAGAGGTAAAATGGGGAAACTGATCACACAGGTCGCTGCCAGTCGTGACGATATGGAACTGGTGGGTGCAATAGCACCAAAGGGACGGGATTATATCGGAAAGGATCTGGGCACTGTTGCCATGACAGGCTTCGAACTCGGAGTTCCTGTAACCGATGACCTTGAAAGTATCATTGATTCCTGTGATGTCATCATTGATTTTTCCACAAAAGAAATGGCCATGGAAGTTCTGGATCTTGCTATTGCCCATAAGAAAGCACTGGTATGTGGATCGACCGGATTTTCCACTGAAGAAATGAAACGCTTCGAAGAAGCCGGCAAACAGATTCCAATGCTCTATGCGGCTAACACTTCAAAACTTGTGAATATCATGAACAAACTTCTGGAACTTGTTACTGCAACTTTAAAAGACGAGATTGATATCGAGATTCTGGAAATGCATGATCAGTGGAAGAAGGATGCACCAAGCGGAACTTCTAAAGAGATGGGTGAGATCATGGCTCATGCTCTCGGCAAAGAGCTTAGCGATATTGCAGTCTACGGACGTGAAGGCGAATCACCTCGTGAACCTGGAACCATCGGCTATCATTCCCTTCGTGCCGGCAATATTCCAAGCAGCCATACCGTATACTTCGGAGGCATGGGCGAACGTCTGGAAATTACCCATCACTCCTATAACTGGGAATGCTTTGCAAGAGGAGCCTGTGACTGTGCTGCTTATCTTGAAGGGAAAGGACCTGGGTTCTATTCCATCAAAGATGTGCTTGGAATTTAATCCACTAATGAATGGATCAAACACAGAACTACAAAAAATCCGCCATTGGCAGTTCCTTACGAACGCATGGCGATAAAAATAAAAGGTACATTCCCTTGCATTAAAGTCTGCACAGGAATGTACCTTTTATTTTATTCCGGCCGGATATCAACCTTTTCACACATTAAACAATCAGACCTTTCAGCTCGTCCTTGGACATCACACCCATATCTCTCTTAACGACTTCTCCGTCTTTGAACACCAGAAATGTCGGGATAGACATTACACGATACTGTCTTGCAAGTTCCGGTTCCTGATCTACGTCAATTTTGCATACTTTGATATCTGTACGTTCTTCTGCAATCTCTTCCACGATCGGTGCCATCGTCTTGCATGGTCCGCACCATGTTGCCCAGAAATCTACCATTACAGGTACTTTTGACTCCAGTACTTCTTCATTAAAATTATCTTTTGACAAATGTATAACTGCCATATCTATTTCCTCTCTTTCGTAATGACTATTATCATGTAACTACATGCTTATTATAACCGATTCCCCAAAGTTATCCATATAAATTCTATAAAATATTCTGAAAAAATTATTCAATAATAATTTTGTATGAAGCCTCAAATTCTCCGCCCGCTTCCAGAGCATTTTCCCAGTCTCTGTCTTTTAATTCCCCGTCGAATCTTTCACTGTCACAACGTCCATACCATGGTTCAATGCATACAAACGGAGCCTGTTTTTTCGGTGGTGACCAGATTCCTGCAAGTGGTGCGTCAAATTCTACTGCCAGATATTCCTTCCTCTGTGGATCCGTCAATGCGACCCTTTGAATCTGATGCCCTTCAATTACCAGCGCATCCCCGTCAAACAAATGCTCATCAATAGAAAGGAAGCCGTCTGTCAGCTTATATTCTTTTTTCTGTGTTGTAACAACTCCACCTTCTCCGAATACCGTATTCGTCAGTGATTCCGGTGCATTTCCTTCTCCATCCTTAAACTTCAGGAAATATTCTGACTGCTTCTCGCCTTCTCTGACCGGGCAGAAGAATGCCGGATGCGCACCGATCGCAAAATACATATTTTTCTCATTTGTATTTTTTACTTTCCACATTACCCTGACAGCTGTTCCTTCCAGTCTGTATCCAATCTCCAAATGGAAATGAAACGGATAGACTTTACGGGTTTCATCGGTATCCTCCAACGCCAGCCATGCCTCATCTGTGCTCCGGCTTATCAATGTAAAGTCCATATCTCTTGCAAATCCATGCTGATTCATCGGATATTCTTTGCCCTCATGTCTGTAAACTTTATTCTTTACTCCGCCGACAAATGGAAATAACACAGGCGACGTCCTTCCCCAGTATTTTGCATCTGCATTCCACAAATATTCCTGTCCGTCAGCCTTACTTTTCAACGACCGCAATTCTGCTCCGTGAATATTCACAGTTACTTCTATCTGTTCATTTTCCAATCTGATCTGTTCCATCAATCTCTCATCCTTTCTGTCTGCTCCATTCCTTCTAAGCCTTTTCCAGATCCAGTTCTGTTCCATTTAGCACTGCTGACACCAGACCGTCATGTCCGTCATAAACGAGTTTCAGCGAGAAAAACGGAACCTTTTCTGCTATCAGTTTTAAAAATATCTTATCTCCTCTCCAGAGATTCAGATCCTGTATCTTATTAATATCAACCCAGTCCAAAACGCCTTCATCACAGGCAATCTGTTCCCCTTCAAAACCATCTGCGTGAAACAAAGACATATATTCTGTCACTCCGTCTCCCGATACAAATGTTACAAGTCCACAGAACCTGTAAGAAGTAAGCGTATACCCGGTCTCTTCTTTTACCTCTCTTAGAACACATTCTTCAGGGCTTTCATCTGCCTCAAAGTGCCCTCCGACACCGATCCATTTTCCCTCATTCACATCATTTTTCTTCTTAATTCTGTGAAGCATCAGATATTTATTATCTTTTTCAATATAACAAAGTGTACTGAGTCCTGTCATTTCATCCTCTCTTTCTGTTATTTTTACATTTAATTTATCTGATTTTACTGCTTTAGTATCCACGGCATTCATGATATGATATGGATACCAGCGTTATAAATATCAGCGTTATACATGCCAGATTTTGTTTCTGGCATTATTATACCTATACTACAGGAGAATTGCAATGAACCGTACAATAGAATACCTGATTACCGAAAAAGAAGACGGACTCCGGATTGAACAATTCTTACGAAGGAAAGGATATTCCGGTCAGAATCTTGCCGAAATCAAACGTATGCCAAAAAGTATACTGGTAAATGGTGTCCATTATTATATGCGCCAGACACTGACTGCCGGAGACATTCTAAAAGTCATTATCTGTGAAACAAAATGCTCTGAGAAAATCCCCCCGGTGGAGATTCCACTGGATATTATCTACGAAGATGAAGACATCATCGTGATCAATAAACCCGCCGGCATGCCGATTCATCCGTCAATGAACAATTATTATAATTCCCTTGCCAATGCACTTGCATGGTACTACCAGAAGCAGGACAAACCTTTTATCTTTCGCTGTTGCAACCGTCTTGACCGCGATACCTCCGGACTCACTGTGGTCTCCAAACACCTTGTCAGCGGAAGCATCCTTTCTACCATGACTAAAAACCGAGAAGTACACCGCGAATATCTTGCAGTAGTAAAGGGCCGTGTCACACCTTCATCCGGAACAATCTGCGCCCCACTTGCCCGAAAAGAGGGAACGATCATTGAACGCATGGTAGATTTTGAACACGGTGAGGAAGCCATCACCCATTATAAACTGATAAGAGAAGCAAACGGACACAGTCTGGTCTCATTAAAACTTGAGACAGGCCGTACCCATCAGATCCGTATTCATATGAAATACCTTGGCTTTCCACTGATCGGTGATTACCTGTATAATCCAGATATGGAACACATGACCAGGCAGGCTTTACATTCCCATCATATGGAATTTGCACATCCGATCACCGGTGAATGGATGTCATTTACGGCACCTCTTCCTGCTGATATGGCAAATGTATTAAAAGACTAAAAAAGCAGTATTGTATTCCGATTTTTCATCGTTATACAATACTGCTTTTCATCTATATCCAGTTATTTTTTAGACTCCTCATATGCCTTCAGTTCATCGAGTGCCTGACCTCCCATCAGGTACAACGCTGCAATGTTGAAGATCGTCATCAGACCGATTCCGACATCTCCCAGATCCCATACAAATGTATAAGTCGCAATTCCTCCAATGAACAACATCACAAGTGCCAATACTTTGTATGCAGTCTGCCAGCACCATTTGTCACCAAACAGATATGCCACATTACATCTTGCATAAAAGAGAATTCCCAGAAATGTAGAAAAACTGAACAGGAATAAGGTCACTGCAATGAATATCACTCCGAATTCTCCCAGATGATATCTCATCGCAGTCTGTAACAGATCCATTCCTTCTTTTCCAGCGACCAGTTTTTCCGGTACCAGTAACATGATCATAGCGGTACAGCTACAGATTACGATCGTATCTACAAACACTCCAAGTGCCTGTGTTAATCCCGCTTTCACCGGTTTGTCACATTCTGCTGCCGCTGCCGCACATGGCGCAGAGCCTGAACCAGCTTCATTCGAAAATAATCCACGTTTTACTCCGTTCATCAGCACTGCTCCAAATCCACCGGCTGCCACCTGGCGGATTCCGAAAGCTTCCTGGAAGATTCTTGCAAATACCCCCGGAAGACTTCCGATATTGGTAATAATAATAAAAATCGTAATGCAGAAATAACACACCGCCATAAACGGAACCATCAGATCCAGTACTTTTACCGTCGCATTCTTACGAAGTACGATAATCGCCGCAAGGATCACCAGAACGATCGTCGTATAAAGTGGCGGAATAGAAAATGCATTTTTAAAAGATGCAGCCACAGAATTACTGATTACCTGACTGATCCCGCACCAGCAGATCAAACCTGAGATGGCAAATAATACTGCAGGCAGTACGCACTTTCTCTTCTTTCCGGTCCTGCCTTCCACATAATCATGGATATAATATGCCGGTCCGCCGCGGAAACCTCCGTATAAAGGATCTTTTTCTTTATGAATCTGAGCAAGTGTTGCTTCTATAAATGCTGTCGAAGAACCGATCAGCGCTGTCACCCACATCCAGAATATAGCTCCCGCACCACCTGCGGATACTGCCGCAACAACGCCGACCAGATTTCCCATTCCGACACGGGTTGCTGTCGATACGATCAATGTCTGAAAAGTAGACAGACTGTTCTTGTCTTCTTTCTTTCCTGTCAGTACCGTTACCATATCCGGAAATAACCTGATCGGAAGTACTCTGGTCCGGATGGTAAAATATATTCCTGCCGGTATCAGAAGTATGATCAACAGTGAAATTCCGACACTACCGCCTCCCGGAAGAGGTATCTGCAATAAATCTCCCCACAAAAAGCTATATACTTGTTCTATTAATTTAACTATCATAGTATAAATATCCTTTCAAAATCTCAGGACTTTAAAGCACTACACTTTAAAGCCCTGAATTACATCATACTATATTCTGATCTATATTGCAAACTGAAACTTACTTTTGTTCTTTTATCCCTGTGATCATAAATATTAATCAATCAGGTCGTTCTGGAATCTGGACAAATGCTCATACGGAAGAATCAACCTTCCACGGTAAAGTCCACATCCGTCATTGATCAGACTGTTATTTACTGCCGAAAACATATTCACATCCAGTTCAGCCAGCTTAAGATTCAGAAGTTTCATTCCTCTCTCATAAGCCTCATCAAAATACAGACACTCTCCTTCCGGGATTGCATCTCTTCTGCCCCGTTCATGTTCCTGCTCTTTTTCATAACCGATATGATTTGCCGAGCCTATTTCTGCAATGTCATCCATCATTTTGGTTCGAAGCTGTACCTCCATATAACATCTTGAACTATTATCGTAAAATGTAATATGTAAAGACTGATAATTATTCGAACTATGGCTGCAGATATAATCTCTGTAATACGGTTTCACTGATTCGTTCAAAAGCGGGGATGTACTTTCCTTTATCCCCATGGCCGGTTCTGCACTAAATCCCTGCTCCTCCAAAAATCCCGGCAGTACATTTGCAATCTGATACAGGTATTTCCGCTCCTGCTCTTCTCTGTCTTCTTCACTGTTCAGATGGCATCTGGGAACTGAAATAATAATTCTGTAAGCGATTAAATCTCTAAAGCAACTCAATCGTTTCTTAAGTTCTGCTATGCTCGGATATTTCCCGTGTTCTTCATAATAATCATAAATGAATTCCACCACATAACCATTGAATTTCTCTTCTGCCCGGATCAGTGATTTGATCCTTCCTTTGAAAGTAAATGCCATAAACGGATATTCTTTCGCCATATATTTGTAAAACTCTCTCATTTTCTGAGACTGCGCAGTTAAGAAATCATTATGCTCCAGAAGTTCCTGGATCTGCAACAGAAAATTACAATGAATCATATCTATTTCATTTCCTGTTTTCTTGGCATCTTTTCTCAGATCTTTGATGTAATTGTGAAGAATCCGAAGTACTGTATCTCCGGAATACAGATAGTCATTTAATATAACCATCTCTGTCACACTCCTCTTCTGCCTTTTTTATTCTCTCCTGATTTTTTTATTTTACCAAATTTTTCTTAAACATGCCAGACTGGTAAAAACGAAGTTTTTCCCTTTTACGCTTCCATCCTTTTCAGCTCCGGCATCACTGTACATAGCATCGTGATAAAGCAGATACTTCCACCGATCACATTTGATACCGGCTCGGCAAGGAATACCCCATCCGTTCCCATATGTAATACATATGGCATCAGATAAGTAAGCGGAACTACAATGAACACTTTACGAAGCAGTGAAAAGAAGATTGCCTGCTTCTTCTTATTCAGTGATTTAAATACTGTTTGTCCCATATACTGCAGATCCATAAATATAAACGCCGCAAAATATTGTTTCAACGCCGGAACGGCATCTTTCATAAGAGTCTTATCTGAACTGAATATTCGGATCAGGACTTCCGGAATCATGATAATACTTCCCCACATCACTCCTGTATATATAAGGATCATAACTGCCAGAACTGCAATTGATTTTCGCACACGCGTAGGACGACGAGCCCCGTAATTATAGCTTAAGATCGGAGACGTTCCTTCATTTATTGCATGGATCGGAGTCTCCACAAGCTGACGCACACTGGAAATGATCGTCATTACAGAGATATAAATATCTCCGCCTGTAACAGACAGTACGTTGTTACAACAGATTGTCACCAGGCTGTTCGTAAGCTGCATGATAAATCCGGCCATCCCCAGACTTACAATATTTTTCGCATACCCTGTACATTCCGATATCTCATTCTTCCGTAAAAACCGTACTTTCAATTCTGCTTTTCCTGTAAGGAAAAAAAGGACAAAGGCTGCCGATAATGTCTGTGACAGTATGGTCGCAATGGCTGCGCCCCGCACTCCGAATCCGAGAACAAAGATAAACAGTGGATCAAGTATCAGATTCGCAACTGCTCCGATTGCAACAGAAAGCATTCCAACTACAGAATATCCCTGGGCATTGATGAACGGATTCATCCCGACTGCGATCATTGACGGCAATGTACCGAGCAGATAGATCATCATATACGGATACGCATACACCAGTGCACTCTTAGAAGCTCCAAACAAAATTAAAATCGGTCTTGCAAATAGTACCCCCGTCACCATCAATATCACACCACTGACACAAACCATGGAAAAAGAAGTATTCATAATACACACGGCTTCTCTCTCCTGCCTTTTCCCTCTGGAAATAGAAAAAAGCGGTGCACCTCCGCCTCCAAAAAGATTTGCAAATGCAGTAATGATCACGATCAACGGAAAGCAGATTCCAACTGCCCCCAGTGCTTTCGTTCCCACCTCCGGGATACGTGCAATATATACACGATCCACAATGTTATATAATAAGTTTAAGATCTGAGCAACGAGCATCGGAAGTGCTGCACCAAGAATATTCTCGGTCACGGTTCCATTTTCAAAGTCAACTCTTTTCATATTTTTACTCATTCCTTTTCTTTTTTCTTGCGTTTTCAGTATAACATCGGTTATTATATATGTAAATTATTGTTTTTATATGGCAATTCAACATTTTTTATATGGTTTTGTTCATAAATAACTCTTATATTTTTTATTTTTATCATATAGAGAAAGGAAATTTTATGGAACTGAAACAGTTAGAATATTTTCGTGCTATCGTAGATGCCGGGACCATCAGTGGTGCGGCCAGAGATCTTCATATGACACAGCCTCCTCTCAGCTATCAGATCAAAATGCTGGAAGAGGAATTACAGGTGCCGCTTTTTCTTCGTGGTAAAAAAAGAATCACTTTAACCGAAGCCGGGAAAACACTTTACGAACAGGCCGGAAATCTCCTGATGCTTTCCGACCTCGCCAAACGTGAAGTGATAAAATCCAGCCAGTCTGCCACTCTGCATATCGGTATGACCCCTTCCACCGTATCAATGATGTCCGACCATCTTCTTCATTTTGCAAAGAAGTATCCCAAAGTGCGTTTTGATGTACACGAAGGCTCGACCTTTACACTAAAAGACCAGCTGGAAAACCGGATCATCGACCTTACTACTCTGCGGACTCCCATTGCATTGAACGGATGTGAAACAAAGCCGCTCTTAAAAGAAAGCCTTATGGCTATGAGCATTCCTGATTCCCCGCTTCTTCAGGAACGTTCTTCTATCCCGCTTAAAGAGCTTTCCAGACAGCCGCTGATTCTTTCATACCGCTATCGTAAATATATGCTGGCAGCCTTTGAACGCGCCGGACTGATGTGTGATATATATTTCACTTGCGGAGATGCCCGCACTGCCATGACCATGGCAGAAAAAGGGCTTGGTATTGCTATCCTTCCTGCTTCAATGCAGACGCTTTCTTCAAAACTTACATCATGCAGGATCTCAGGCGCAGATCTTACTACAGAGATCCTGCTGGCATGGAGAAAAGAACAACTCCCGGAGGAGATTCAGGACTTTCTAAAAATGTGGGATTAGCAGATCAGGATCTTGTCCACACACAATCCCTGTCAATCTCTTCCAGACTCGTCACTCCACACATTTTCATCGTATCTTCCAGTTCTGTTCCCAGCTTTTCGATATAAGATTTCACGCCTTCTTCTGCGCCTCCGTATACAGCTGTCACAAATGGTCTTGCAATGATCACTGCATCTGCTCCCAATGCAAGTGCTTTAAATACATCCACACCACTGCGGATTCCACCGTCTACGAATATCTTCATAGAATCACCTACTGCCAGTGCAATCTCTTCCAGAACTTCTGCTGTCGCCGGGCACTGATCCAGTACACGGCCGCCATGATTCGATACTACAATTGCAGATGCTCCCGCCTCTTTTGCTTTCAATGCTCCTTTGACGGTCATAACACCTTTCACAATAAATGGTGTGCCTGCCATCTTCGCAATCTGACGGAGTTCTTCTACCGTCTTACTTCCTGCCGGTGGCTCCATATTCTTAAGAAACGGAAGCCCTGCTGCATCAATATCCATCGCCACTGCGAGGGCTTTCGATTCATGTACCATCTCCATCTTCCCGGCAATCACATCCAGATTCCATGGTTTCACAGTCGGGATTCCGATTCCATCTGTTTTCTTAATCGCTTTTGTTGCTGCAACCATCACATTACTGTCCACGCCATCTCCTGTAAATGCAGCAATTCCGTATTTTGCACAGGAAGATACCAGAATATCATTATATGCCACATCATCCAGGCAGTCTCCATAATGTAATCCTACTGCACCAACCGGACCTGCAAAAAACGGATATTTGAATTTCTTCCCGAAGAGCTCCAGTGATGTATCCACCGGTTTATTCTCGGCAATTGTATCCATCTGTACACGGATTTCCTTCCATTTGTCATAATTGCGGATAGCTGTATCCCCTACTCCCTTTGCGCCCGGTCCCGGCATCTGGTTCTTACAGGCACGTCCGTTACACTCCGGACAGGCTTTACAATAATTTCCAATACGTGTTCTTGCATTTTCTATACATTCTGAATAATTCATATTTTCCCCTCTTTTCTTTCGTTTCCTAACATCTTCCACAGTTTCTGCAGGGATTACATCTTAATTTTTTCAGTTTTAGATTCCAGTCTTGAATTTCCGGTAACTTTTCCCCGGTTATCCACCTTTTCATCCCATAATGATCTGAAACCGTAACTTTATCCCCATTCCACTCAATCTCCAGTGGATATAGTGTAATATTTTCAGGATTCATACAGTTCTGATGAAGTCTTGGTGAATACACTTCTTCTCCCCAGGATACGGCCTGATCTATTGTCCGAATCCGTATATGCGTCTCACTGATACGTAAAATCTCCGGTTCCGCTGCACAATGATATCTTTCAGGTATTTCATTCTTGAAAACAGAAATGATTCCTAACGGCGTCCTGATCTTTTCATTCTTTTTCATCTTAATATCCGATCTCCTCCAGAATCTTCTCAACAAGTCTCGCATTTTTCAGCGAAAATTCTTCCGTAACCGCCGGCTTCTCATTTTCATCGATACATCTGCCAAATTGTTCTACCTCCAAGCGATAATTCTGTGGAACTTCTACCGTCTTTACTTCTTCCTGCCCCTCAGCCGTACGAATCGTATAGCTTAATTCTCCCTCACCATTGAATGCAAATTTGGTTCCGGTAATGCTTCCCTTCGTTCCATCTATCTCCAGACGGTCCAGTCTCCTGTCCTGATCCGTTGCAAGTGTCATGCCACAGGTAAATGCTGCTTTCTTTCCATCTGCGAATTCCATGACCACAGAAGTCAGCTTATCGATCTTTTCTTCCGAAAAGATTGCGGAAGCCTCGACTTTCGCTGGTTCTTCATTCAGAAGTCCTAACGTCAGGCTTGTGCTGTATACTCCAAGATCGTATGTACACCCTCCGAGAGTCTCCCGTCTCATCCGGATATTTTCCTTATTATAATCTGATGTGATAAATGCGGAATCTATATAACGAACTTCTCCTATCGTTCCATCTTCTATCTCTTTCTTAATTGCAGTGATATATGGACTGTGCTGATACGCAAAAGCTTCCATAAGATATACATGATTCTCTTTTGCCTTGTCAAATAATTCTTTTACCTGCTTTTCACACGGTGCAAGCGGCTTCTCACACAATACATGTTTGCCGCTTTTCATAGCTTTCACGGCCCACTCATAATGTAAAGTATTTGGCAGCGCAATATATACCGCTTCCACTTCCGGATCATCCAACAATTCTTTATAACTTCCATAGGCTTTTTCAAATCCGAATTTTTCTTTAAATTGTTCAGCTTTGTCTATGCTTCTTCCGGCAATTGCATATAATTCGCAGTTGTATGCCTGTATCATTCCCGGAATGGTACAACTTCTGGCAATTCCGGCAGTTCCTATAACGCCCCACTTGATTTTTTTCATTGTTTTACGCCTCGCTTTATGTATGATAATTTTATTTTAGCACTTTTGGAAACATTATCCTACTAAAAAAATGTACCTTTTATCCTTATTACTCGGGCACTGAAATTTACTTTTTCAAATCAGCCGTTTTCATACTTTGGGGATACTTTGTGCTGTACATAAGGCCCCATACCCCACTTCCTCATTCGGATACTCGTCAAATCCCGGTACTTTTTTCGCTCCACGTCTCAGATACGCCTTCACTTTTTCCCCATATAGATATGGATCGTTTCCTCTCACAATCCCCCATTCCATCAAAAGCGCTGCACTTCCTGTCACAAATGGCGTGGCAAAGGATGTTCCTGTAAATGCCGCATATCCTCCGCCCACTGTTGTTGTCATAACTTCCACTCCCGGTGCCACAAGATCCGGTTTCACCATATTTGTAAGTCTGGTAAATCCTCTTCCCGAAAAATCCGCATATGCAAATGTCCTTGCGTCATATGCTCCTACGGATATTGCACGGCTGGCAGAAGATGGAATTGTGAGCGTCGTAGCATCTGTTGGAAACAAGAATCCTGTTCCACGGTTCAATACATTGTCGCTTGGAAGCCACATTTCATATTGTCCTGTCATAATCTTCCCGGCACTTAGAACAATTCTCCATATTCCTTCTGTCAGATAACTTTCTACCGGAAGCAGATCTATATAGATTTCCTGGGAAATGCTGTAAGGACTTGGTTCCCCATAATAAAGCAGTATTTCTGTCTGACCAATTCGGAAGCGATGTGGTCCCAATATCTCCGGTACCGGTCCGACCCGCACTCCCGATGGATTGATGATCGAAATCTCTATTTGATCCGTATATTCTTTCCATATCTGGATACTGATCGATGACTGTCTGCTCTGAATTGCAAGCTGGATTGTCTCTTCTCCTTCTGAAATAATTCTACCGGAAGTATGCCCGGCACTTGCCGCTTCATTTCCGGTTCCGATGCAAAATACACTCTTCCATATATTGGACACATCATCGATATACCGCTCCAGAAGTGTCGTCCCGTCATGTCCGCCGTATGTATTCCCAAAACTGATATTCACAGCTACAGGCATCCGAAGCTCCAGTGCCTTTCTTATTATATAATCGATCCCCATCATTAGCTCTGTCGTTCTTGGGAATCCTTCCTGTATGGGATTACCAAGTTTTACAACGATCAATTCACTCTGCATGGCAACTCCGGCATAACGTCCTCCACTGTTGCTTCCATTTCCTGCTGCTACTCCCGCCACTGCCGTACCGTGTCCGGAAATGTCCTGGCTTCTCACAAGCCTTCTCTGTTCTGATACAGTTTGTGCATTTAATGCTTCATCTATTTGTCCTTTCGTATACTCCACACCGATGCTGTATCCAACCGGTGCTGTTTCCCCATCTGCCGGATTCAGAGACTGATCCCACAGATACCGAATCCTCGTGCTTCCGTCCGCATTTCGAAAATCTATATTCGCATAATCGATTCCCGAATCTATGATTGCAACCAATATTCCCTGTCCATACAGAGAAAGGCGTGTATCCTGTACCGCATTGATACAAGACACACGCCTTCCTTCTGCTGCCTGAAAGAACAGCCGTTTTGGTTTTTCTACATATTCAACTTCCGGAATTTCCGATAAGATGTCGATTCTGGATTCTGCAATTCGGATGACTGCATATTCATTTTGAAGTTCTGTTACTTCGGATGCTATCTTCCTGACTCGGTCCAGATTTACGGAATATTTGATGATCAGATCCCATTCCCGTTCAAGCGGATCATATCCAACATTTAAATTCAAGGATTTTTCCCGCTCATCTTCCGCGGAATTCAGTGCAAGATTTAAAAGATTTTCTAGTTTCTGACTGGTCATACATTAACTCCAGATGCTTTTGTTATTAATATATGTGCTTTGTAAGCCATAGGGGACACTGAAAAAGCCACTTTTTTACGTCCCCTATGGCGTCATCACTTCTCCCAGCACTCGCCCCACTGCCCCGGCAAAATCATTAATATTCTGAATCTGCACCAGTTCTCGGTCGAATATCTCTCTTGCTGCCTCTCTGGATTTTGCACTTCCCATGAAGATTCCTATGACCTGGATTCCTTTTTGCTTTAACCTCTGAACTTCCCTTGCTGTATCCTCTATTGCCGGCTGGTCAGTATATTCCTTGTTCGTATAAAAAGCTCCCTCACCGATATTCTGGTCGTCCATAGGGTTTGCATCCGTCAGTACAAGTAAAATTCTTTTTGCTTTCTTACTTGCTTCCATCAAATATCCTGCTGCACGCAGAGCCAGTCCGTCCCGGTTGTTTCCTGCCGCAACATATCCGAATAATTCATTTCCAACCTGTTCTTCTTCATAATCTTTAAAGATCCGCATCACCGTAAAGCCCCGGATACTGCAATAGGAATATATCTGTGCCGGTATTCCACACTCTTCCAGACTTTCTGCCAGGACATATGCCTGCGCCGCAATCTGTTCCTGCATCTGCTTTCTGGAAGACGATGCATCGATCAGCATATCGACTGAAAATCCCGGAATCTCCACTTCTTCTTTCCGTTCGAATACTCTTGGATTATCCAGATAAACTGCTTTCCATACTTCTCTCGGATTGATTTTCCCGTGCGTTGCCATTTCTGGAAATGTCTCGTCCTGTGTCTCCAGACAGATGCGTAATTTCTCTGTAAGTTTTCTTATACTGTTTCTGTATATCGCACGATTCTTCTCATAATACTGTTTATTTTTCTCATATTGCTGGGCAGATTCTTTTTGAAATTCCAGGATTTCCTGCCTTTCTCGTTTTCTTTCTATTTCCGAAAGTTCTTTTAATTTTGTTTCGCTCTTCTGCTTTTCTTTCCATCCTGATCTTCCTCTTGTAAAGAGTACATGACAATTCTTATGTTTATCCACACATATCTCCCGCTCTATTCTTTCCTGCTCAGTCTGCGGGTACATATTCTTGCCAAAGCAGGCTTCTACATATATTCTTGCCTCCCCCGGATCATTTTTTAATGAGAACTGCACCAGATAATGCTTTGACCGCTCTATAACTCCTGTTTTTTCCTCACTGCCGACGTCTTTATCTTCATAATGCTTCGCCCGTACATATGTGGCACTCACTTTTCCAACAGAATGGAATGCTCCGGCAACTTTCTGAAGAAAGTAAACACCTTTTTTTTTCGCAGCTTTTGATGGACGATAAGAAAAATATTTCCACAGATTCTCTCGTGTCTGTTCCAGAATCTCATCCGTTGTCATCTCTTCCGTATAGTAAAATGCATGCAAAAGTTCTTCCTCTTCTGTAGTTAGTTCGGATGGCTGTCCCAAAATTTCTCTGCAATGTGCATTCCGGATTTGTTCTATCCTTGCATATTCTTTATAATTCCTGTAACGGTTCAGATTATCCAGCGCATACTCCCTTCGCAGTTCTTCCATTACTGATCTTATTTTTCTTTCTTTTTGGTACAATGCATTCTCAAGTCCGATCCAAAGAAGACCTTCATACAGTTCCCGGTCTTTTCCTCCCAGCTGATTAAAAAAATCATCTATTTTCTCCTGATCGTACCATTTGTAAGTCAGACCGATAATTAGATTCAGATACATATCTGCCGTTCCGTTCGATGCAAATGCAAGGAAAAGTGGTTCAAGTTCATAATTTTCTGCCGCCGCCCATATAAAATTGCATGCTCTTTTTGCTTCTCTTAATTCTTGTTCTTCTATTTCCGCCATGCTATAACACACTACTTTCCTGCTACTTCACAAACAAATCTTTCTTCACCGTTTTCTTCGAGATTCTTGTACGGATCGTATCACGAATCAGGGTCTGTTCATAGGTATCAAATGTTTTATTGGTAATTCCCATATCCAGTGCCGTAAATATATCAAGTCCTTTTTCCATCAGACCGACTGCTCCTAAGAGACCACGCAGATCCAGAGCCTTGGAAGATATCTCTCCATTTTCACATTTCTTATGTAATTCCAGAAACATAAATGTCAGTTCTCCTGCTCCTTCTTCCCTGATGTCCGGATAATGCTTTCTTATTAATTTAATCAGACTTTCCTTTGAAATCATCGGCATCTGGATTACGACAAATCTGGATACCAGTGCTTCATTCAGTTCTTTTGTACCCGCATATCCGTAGTTCATCGTTGCAATGAATCTTGTCGCCGGATGTAATTCCATACGTTCGTATCCTGGAACATCAATCGTCCGCCGGAAGTCCAGTGTCGCATGAAGTACTGCCATTGCTTCACTTTTTGCCATGTTGATCTCATCTAATATAGCAAATCCACCGGCTTTTGCCGCTGTATACACCGGCCCCGGTCTGAAAGATACCTCTCCCCCACGGAATGTATCCATACCAATCAATGAAGCTGCATCCATATTCACATGAAACGACACATCCCACCGTGGTCTTGCAAATACTCCCGCCAGATTCTCTGCAAACAGACTCTTTCCAGTTGCTTTCGGACCTGCCAACAGAATATTCTCTCCACACAAAATTGCGGTAATTGCCTGCTCCCAGACTTCTTTTCCATAGTAAAATTGTTCCAGTTTCGGAATTCTTGAACCATATTCTTGTTCTACCGGGTATGTTTCCCTATATTCTGTTATCTCACGGATCAGATCATCTCTGATTCCAAGTTCTCTTAATTTTTCCAGCAATTTCTAAGGCTCCCTTTCTGAAATGTTGTTATTTATAGATATACACTATCCACTTCTCCATATTTTATTACTTAAAAATACACGAATCAAAGATTTTCCCTTTTTCTTACAAACTACAGGAATTTCTTCACCGCTACCGAAGCATTTTACTTATATTCTATTCTACTATATAATAAAAAACAAGAAAACTATTACATAGGAGGAATCGCCGATTATGTCGACAAAAAAAGCCAATCTGATTCTTACAACCTGCTCTATGGCATGGGGAACTTCTTATATATTTATGAAACTTGGAATTGAGGGACTTTCCCCTCTGATGCTGATGGCTCTGCGTACAGGAATCGCATTTCTGATTCTGGTACTTATATTTTTCAAAAGGTTACTGAAAGTTAATAAAAGACTTTTACTCTACAGTGCCATCACCGGCTTTCTGCTTTTTACAAACCTTACGCCAATCCTTTACGGATTAAATACGATTACTGCTTCTCAGAGTGGATTCATCCTCAGCACCACCGTTGTGCTTGTTCCGGTCATTCATGCAGTTATTTCCCGGAGACTTCCGGCGCATCATGTCAGGCTTGGAATCATTATCGTATTGATCGGAATGGTACTGATCAACGGCGGTGATATATTTGCTGTCAAGCCCGGAACGTTGCTTTGTATGCTTTCGGCTTTCAGTTATTCAATCAATATTGTATTAAACAGCTATTTTACCAGACAGGTAGATCCACTTGCACTCGGAGTCTACCAGCAGGGCTTTACCTGTCTTTATTCCATAATCGGTCTGCTGGTGTTCGGATCCCCGATATTTCCGAGCACCGCGTTGGACTGGATCTCCGTTCTTGGACTTGCTCTTTTGTCCTCAGCTTACGGATTCGTTGTACAAACTGTTGTGCAGCAATATACAACACCGGAGAATACCGGATTCCTGTTCTCCCTGGAACCGATCTTTGCAGCGATTTTTTCCTTCATCTTCCTGCATGAGAAGCTCACGGAGATGGGATATCTCGGGGCCATTTTCATTCTTGCAGGAGTGTTTACCGCTATCGATGCCAAAAGTACGGTAATGGAATTAATCACCGGAAAATCCGTTGCAGAAGTTACATCCAAAAGATAGCAGAAAATCCGTTGTCTTGTCCTGATATGCTCCCTTTACTGAAAATCCAGTAAAACAGGAGATGCCATTGACTGACAACGGATTTTTATCTTTTCTACAAAATCTCTGCTTCTAATTTTCTATAAATCGCATCTGCAAGAATCTTATGACTCTGTCCATCCATATGCTCCTGATCTGCTTCCGACGGACTCGCATAATCTGCTGCCCGCATGAATCGTTTGCCATACTTTCCGGCCACTTTTTCATATACCGGTTCTAATTTCTTTGATACTTCTACAGATTCTGGCGAAAATTCCTGATCATATCCATCCTGCCATACCTTTTCTCCCAGATAGATCGGAGATATCACAAGAACCTTCATCTTATCTGCATACTGATTGATCTGCTCCAGTAGCCTGACAATTCCTTTTCCGATGATTTCTGCTGACGCTCCGAATATGGTTTTGCAGTCATTCGTTCCAAGCATCAACACGACTGCATCCGGCGTGTGCGTCTCCAATAATGTCGGAAGCAATTCTGTTCCCCGTCTTCCCAGGCGAAGCGGATCTTCAAATATGGTCGTTCTTCCACACAGACCTTCCTCAACAATTCTAATATCCCGGTCCGCCAGTTTTTCCTGTAAGATTCCGGTCCATCGTTCTTCCCATGGAAAGCGCTTTCCGGTCTCTCCGTCTAACCCCCACGTATTCGAATCCCCAAAGCATAATATCTGTTTCATTACTTCCTGCACCTGCCTTCTGAGCTTTTCTCTCTTTTATCTTTTAATAACTGGAGTTTAACACCGTTTTCCTATTAAGTCAATATGTTTTATATGTTTTCTATGTTTTTGCTTTTCATTATGCTTTCTTTTATGTTATACTATCTTATAGTTTATTCGTACTGAACGCACAAGGAGGAATTATCATGGAGGAAAGATTAAAACAACAACTTGATTTCATTCTCGAAATTGATAAAGAAAAGAATATATTACGACAGACCCACCTCTCCGGACACGGAAGGCGCGAAAATGATGCAGAGCATGCCTGGCATATGGCAATCATGGCATACCTGTTAAAAGATTATGCCAATGAACCCGTCGATATCGCAAAAGTTATGATCATGTGCCTGATCCATGACATTGTGGAAATTGACGCCGGAGATACTTATGCCTACGATACAGAAAGATTAAAGACGCAGAAAGCACGTGAAGATGCTGCCAAAGAACGGATCTTCTCACTATTACCAGAAGATCAGAAAAAAGAACTGACTGCACTCTTTGATGAATTCGAAAATTACCGGACACCGGAATCCAAATTTGCACATTCCCTGGATAACCTGCAGCCATTGCTTCTCAATAACAGTAACGGCGGTGGCGACTGGCGTGAGCATCAGGTTACTTCCGAGCAGGTATACGGAAGACAACGGAAAACGCAGCTGGGATCTGAGACTTTATATAAAGTAACAGACCAGATACTCAAAGAAAATATAGAAAGGGGAAATATTAAAGAATCATAAGCAATGTTTTTCTTTCTGCAGGACCTGCCACCGGCAGTCCCTGTAGAATGCATAATAAACAAAACATCATATTATTTTTCTATTAATACCTTTTATTCTCTCCTATAATATTAATTTCTTCCTGCTCTCTATTAATTTAAAATAGAAAACGCCATAACCACAATCCCAAGAACCACTAATATCACACCCGTCGCCCGGTTCAATGTCTTCGGTGTTGCCTTATTCGCAAATACTGCCGCAATCCTTGCCCACAATAGTGTGAACACAATACATAAGATCCACACCGCTATATTCGGCATTCCCCCGATTGCGAAATGCGAAACTGCACCGGTAAAGGCAGTAAATGTCATGATGAACACACTCGTTCCTACCGCCGTCTTAAGCTCATATCCCAGGACAGAGGTCAGGATCAAAAGCATCATCATACCGCCTCCGGCACCGATAAATCCACAGATAAATCCGATCATGGCACCACAGATTAACGACTGCACCGCACGTTTCTTCGGCGATACTTTTTCCATGGCTTCTTTTGTTGTCATGACAGGTTTTACGATGAACTTAATGCCGAGCAAGAATGTCATAAATACCGAGAAATTTCCCATCGTTGTAGATGGTACCAGACTGGACACATAACTTCCCACAACGGTAAAGGTAAGTACGCTGACCATCATGATCAGACCATTCTTCACATCCAGATTCTTATTCTTTCCATATGTATAGGCAGATACTGCGCTTGCAAGTACATCTGATGAAAGTGCAATTCCGACTGCCATATATGGATCCATTCCAAGAAATGTGATCAGCATCGGACTGATCACTGCCGCCGCACTCATTCCTGCAAATCCGGTTCCGAGTCCGGCTCCCATCCCCGCGAAAAATGTTACGATAATCATTAATATTGTATTCATCTAGTTCTTTTCCTCCAACATCTTCTCTATATTCGCTTCCATATGCGCCATTCCTTTTTGAAGTGCTTTTCTTGTATCTTCATCCATTCCTTCAAATAGTTTTTCAACGAACGACTGCTGAAGTTTCTGTCCTTCTTGGATAATCTCTTTTGACTTTTCTGTACAGATCAGATTGACTTTTCTTCGGTCACCTTCTACACTTTTCCGCTCCAGATAGCCTTCATTCACAAGTTTATCCACATTTACCGATACAAGATTGGCTTTAATTTTTCGTATTTCTACGATGTCTCTGGCAGTTTTGTATTCTGGGTTGTTCGCCAAGAAAAGTAAGATGTCAAATGCGGTCTGTGGAATATTCAGTTCATGGCATAACGGTTTGCAGGTCTCACTGTATGCCTTTGACAGCTTTTCTGCAAATTCGATTCCTGTGTTCATATATGTAGCTCTCCTTTTTATTTCATTCTTGAACTATTCATTTTTGTATTAATATAACATTTAGAAATAATTTTGTAAAGTACTATCTGATATGCACTAATATGCCAGTGTAAAGCAAAAGCCTTCCGAGTACCGACTCAGAAGGCTTTCCTGCTCTTTTAAAAATGAGCTGTTTTATTTTGATTACTATATTTCCATCATTCCGGACATAACACATCCACCAACTGCTCCACATTTTTTCATATCATTCCACTGTTCTTCATCGAACTTTATTCCGCCTATTCCATACACCGGAATGCTGACTTCCCGGCAAACTTCTTTTAAAAATCCCAATCCTCTTGGCGGTAATCCCCTCTTACAATCTGTCGCATAGATATGCCCTGCCGTAAGATAGGAAGCTCCCAATTGCTCTGCTTCTTTCGCTTCTTCTACAGAATGTATAGAAATTCCAATCTTTGTAAATTTTTTCTTTTCTTCATCAGTTATTTTTTGCAAAATTGGAAGTGGCAGATGTACAGATGTACATCCCAGTTCAAGTGCAGTCTTCCAGAAATTATGAAGAATACAAGACACCTGATAACGGCTGCAAATATTCATTACTTCTTTTGCCAATGTCCCATATTCCTCTTCTGTCAGATCTTTTTCTCTTAAGATCACAGCTTCCGGATGTATCTTGCAGACTCTTTCTATCTGCTCTAAAAACGGGCGGTTGCATAATTTCCGATTGCTGACTGCAATGATTTTAAAGTTCTGATTGTTTACAGATTTTATCACTGACAACTCCTTTCAGCTGTATTCGGCATGTTTTTAACACAAGATGCTCCCTGTTACACATAGATATAATCACTCATCACCGGTTGAAGATTGTGTTTCAGAAGTGCCTGATAGACCTCATCCACCGAACGTCCATCCGAGATTTCAAACTGATCGTCACCCTTGTCTTCGATATCTTCTACATGACTTCCGATACCGGTACTTACACCAGCAGATATCTTCGTTGCTGCAATACTTACCAGATTATCGCGGACTCTTTCACACTCTCGTGTCGAAACCGTGATGCTTGCAAATGGCATAAACAGGCGGTATGCACACACTACCTGCAGAAGCTGCGGCTCATGCACATCCATCGGATTGATCCGGTCATTATTGATGATTGGACGAAGTCTCGGACAGGAAAATGCGATCTCTGCATGTGGATATTTTCTCTGTAATAAGTAAGCATGATATCCGGTCGCAAATGCATCTTTTCTGAAATCATCCAGCCCCAGAAGTGCTCCGAATCCAACTCCACGCATGCCGCCTTTCAATGCTCTTTCCTGTGCATTTACACGATACGGGTAGATTCTCTTATGCCCTGCAAGATGAAGTGTCTCATATTTATCTGAGTTATATGTCTCCTGAAATACCGTTACATAATCTGCCCCACATTCATGCAGATATGCGTATTCGTCTGAATTTACCGGATAAACCTCCAGACCAATAACTTTAAAATATTTTCTGGCGATCTTACATGCTTCACCGATGTATTCTACTGTAGATTTGTTACGGCTTTCTCCTGTCAGAATCAGGATTTCCTGCAGACCTGTCTCAGCGATCGCCGCCATCTCTTTTTCGATCTCTTCCGCATTTAACTGTGCACGGTTGATTTTGTTATGGCAATTAAAACCACAGTAAATGCAATAGTTCTCGCAATAATTTGCGATATAGATTGGTGTGAACATATAGACACTGTTACCAAAATGTTTTCTCGTCTCGATCTGCGCTGCCTGCGCTATTTCCTCCAGAAATGGCAGTGCTGCCGGTGACAATAACGCCTGAAAATCTTCCGGTGTGCGCTCTGCATGTGCCAGTGCACGTTTTACATCTTCTGCTGTATATGTATTATAATCGTAAGCTTCCATCGCTGTTACGACCTGGTCGAGGATCTCTGATCCGATATCCTCCATACCCGGAAGATAAGTCATGTGATCGATCCGGTTCTTCTTCTGGTCTTCCAGAATCTCCTCGCTTAAAATACTTTCATTAATATGTGTATCTTCATGATTTGTTCCCATTTGTCGTGCCTCCTAATCCTGCAGAAATCCGGTCAGCGGTGAAGATGCACTTGCACCACGCTCAATCGTTCTTCCAAGTCCGGAAAGGTACGCACTTCTGCCCGCTTCGATTGCTTTCTTAAATGCTTCTGCCATCGCCGGTACATCTCCTGCTGTTGCGATTGCCGTATTTGCCATCACTGCGGCTGCACCCATCTCCATTGCCTCGCATGCCTGGGACGGACGTCCGATTCCGGCATCTACGATGATCGGCAGATCAATCTCATCGATCAGGATCTGAATAAAGTCTTTTGTGCTAAGCCCTTTATTTGATCCGATCGGTGCGCCAAGCGGCATGATACATGCTGCACCGGCATTTGCAAGATCTCTTGCAGCATTCAGATCTGGATACATGTACGGCATAACCACGAATCCTTCTTTTGCAAGAATTTCTGTAGCTTTGATCGTCTCATAATTATCCGGAAGGAGATATTTCGAATCTCTTACCACTTCCACTTTGACGAAATTGCCACATCCGACTTCTCTGGAAAGTCTGGCAATACGTACCGCTTCTTCTGCATTTCTGGCTCCTGATGTATTCGGAAGAAGTGTCACATCTTCCGGAATATAATCCAGAATATTTGCCAGACCGCCTTCATTTGCACGACGGAGTGCCAGTGTGATAATCTGTGCCCCTGCTTTTTCCACACATGCTTTCACCAAATCCAGTGAAAATTTTCCTGAACCTAATATAAAACGAGAAGTAAACTCTTTTCCTCCAAGTGTAAATGTATCTGTATTTTTTATTTCTTTTTTATCCATAATCAGGACCTTCTTTCCTATTATTTTCTGCTCATGCTTTTTTATTTATCTATCTTTTTTTGCGGCATGAATCTTATGTTTCTTACCTGTCTTCCTACACATCCTCTTCTCCAAGGATCAGACGTGTGATCATATTCGCCTCATGTGCTGCACAGATTGCAACTCTTGGTGCCATCAGGCCATTTCCATACGTTGGTGCCGTCTCGCGGTCTCCGCACAGGTAAAAGTTCTTCATTAACTTCTGTGTGCGAATCGTATTACTGCTTCCGTATCCTGCCATACCGGTTGCCGATACCAGTTTCTTTTCTGGAAAATGTTCCAGTATTCCATTTACCAGCATTGCTTTTGCTTCTGGATTATCGAATGCTTCACACACAATCAGGTCGTCACAAAATAATTTCGTAAGATTTTCTTCTGTGACTTTTACGCAATCTGTATCGATATCCAGATATGGATTGATCTTTAACAATAATGATTTCAGCGCATCTGTCTTATACATCCCGATATGCTCCATAAAATACTGCTGCCGGTTCAGATTCGTGATATCCACCACATCAAAATCAATCAGATGTAGATGGCCGACTCCGATTCTTGCAAGTGCATATGCCACGTTTGACCCCAATCCGCCAAGCCCGGCGATCGCAACCCTCCCCGCTGACAGAAGTTTCTGTTTCTCCGGAGAATGTCTCTCATTTAGTGCTGCCACAATCGCTTCTTTACTAAGTACTTTTTCTTTCTCTGTATTCTCCGTCATATTTTCTAATCCGGTTTCTTCCATGAATGTTAGCCTCCTCCTACGAATGTCACAACTTCCAGACGGTCGCCGTCTTTTAACATGGTATCGGAATAGCTGTATTTCGGAAGAATATCTCCATTTAACTCTACAGCGATTCTTTTTACCTGATACTGATTCTGTTCCAGATATTCTGCAACAGTAGTATCCTCTGTCAGATTGATTTCTTTTCCATTTACGATAATCATGTATGTTCTCCTTTCCCGGATATATACAGCGAACTTGCCACTGACAACTTCTCTTGCATACTTTAGTATGAAAAAAAGAGTTCACGAAGTAAATACACCCGTGGTGGTGCACCCCTTCATGAACTCTCGTTCACTCTCAACTTATCCGATATTCAATTGTTCCTGATTTCCGTCACATAGTAACAAAAAAGAGAGCTACCAACTAAATGCATCTCTCCTAAAATCTACGTTATACATTCCTACGTTGGCATTATCCAAATCAGGTATATGGGTCGAAGTTCTTAACTTCCTCTCAGCCTGGTACACAAGCTCCCCGTGTTTTATCTACATATTTAAGTATAAGAACTCATACACGAAATGTCAACTCATTTTTTATTCATTTCTGACTTTTTTCGAAACAACTATTTTTATTCATTCTATTTATTATCAAAAGTAATATTCCGTACCATATTTCTGTTAATCAGCTGTGTCCCTTTCTTTGTATCAACCTTTACCCACTGTATATCTGCGCCCATGAGCTTTCCTTTGATTGCTCCTACTTCATTGAACAGACTTACCGTACAATCTTTTCCCATATACTGATCTAACATTGAACCATCCATATCTTCTTCCGTCCTTTCTCCATTTACGATCGTGATTACATTATTTGCCGCCTGTACTGCCATCACTGTAACCATATTCAGGTTATTAATCGCTACCATCGTTGCAACATCCATGTAGTCCACCTCCATCTTTTTTTGCAGGTCTTGTTATCAGTATATCATACTTCCAGATGATAGAACGATTTTAATGCTCACACCCATTCCCGCTGCCGCCATCGCATATGTTGCCTGAATATCCATTGTCGAAAACTGTACATTCGGCTTAATCCCATGCTTATCCAGATAACGTGTTCCATCAATATCTAATCCTGGACATGTTACAATATAGGCTTCCGTCTCTGCAAATTTTGCCGAAAATGTCTTTCTTTTTGCCAGCTTGTGTCCCTCCGGCAATAATGCAACCATCGGATCCTTGCAAAAGGTACGATCAATACCGGCGGAACCTTCACCGGTACTTATAACGTACTTGGGAAAATGGTTCTGACGTTAGCCGGAAGTACGCTCCAGATTGCACTTCGCATAATCTTAACCTGGTTCTTCTTCCCTCATTTTGAGCTGGCAGCCCCTGCCATTGCTACCGGTATCGGCTGGCTTATGGCCAATCTGTTCTGGCTTATCTGTCTGACCAGACTTCGTCGGCAATCTCTTTTACAAGCTTAAGCTTTGCCCACTGTTCTTCTTCTGTCAGCTTATTACCGATCTCGCAGGATGCAAATCCGCACTGCGGGCTTAAGTATAAGCGGTCAAGCGGAACATATTTTGCTGCTTCGTGGATTCTTGCGATTACTTTTTCTTTGTCTTCCAGTTCCGGTGTCTTGGTTGTTATAAGTCCAAGTACGACCTTCTTATCGCCGGATACCTTTGCAAGTGGTGCAAATCCGCCGGATCTCTTGTTGTCATATTCCAGATAATATGCATTTACATTTTCTTCTCCGAATAACAAATCCGCTACGGAATCATATGCTCCGGAACTGAAGAATGTAGAATGATAATTTCCACGGCATACATGTGTATTGATCACCAGATCTTCCGGTGCCTGTGCTACTACCTGGTTATTCAGTTCCAGAAGGAGTTTCTTGTAATCTTCCAGTCTCTGTCCTGTTCTTCCGGTCAGTGCAACTGCCATCTTCGCATCTACCATTCCGCCCCATACGCAGTCATCAAACTGAAGGTTACGGCAGCCTGCTGCATAGATTTCCTGCACGAATTCACCGTATGCCTTAATCACATCCTCGGCAAATGCTTCTTCCGATCCATAGATTTCTAATGTTGTATTCAGAAGCTGTGCCCCGGTAAAGTATGCATAGAACTGTCCCGGTGACGGGATAGTCTGTTTTGCGACAGTATTTTCATCTTCTAATGCTTTGATGAATTTGAAATGCTCTACGAAAGGATGATTCTTTACTGAAATCTTTCCCGTCATGTATGTATCATCAATCATTGCAGCTTCTGCGTCAAATGTTGTATTCCCCTCTACTGTCTTCTGATGCTCGATACCTTCAAATCCCCACATGAAATCCAGATGCCATGTCGATCTTCTGAATTCTCCGTCCGTGATCACATGATATCCAAGTTCCTTAATCTTTGCCACCAGTTCCAGGATGCATTCATCTTCTACTGCGGTCAGTTTTTCCTGTGAGATTGTCCCTTCTTCGAAATTCTTTCTTGCGTCTTTTAATTTCTGTGGGCGTAAAAAACTTCCTACAAAGTCGTAACGAAATGGTGTGTTCATGATTATTTCCTCCTTGCCGGCAGAGACTTAGGTTTTCTGTCTTTTTTGTTGTCCCTGATGGCTTTCTTTTATATTTTTTATATTTTTCATATTCTTGATGATGTTCTCGATCGATGGATTTATTATAATTTGTTTTGATAAACTTGTATAATACAAAAAAATGTGTATTTGTCATAGTTTTAAACTATATCAAATATCCCTTTCAAATCATCAACCGACTATCTACAGAAGCTGCCACCGGCAATTTTTCTTACATATTTTGACATCTATATAGCCTGCCACCGCCACCCTTTCTTGTATACTTTGGCATAAAAATCTCAGATTTCACTTCTTTATTATATCACAATCATATATCCGCTATATTAATTATAGCTTTCACTTATCTTTATCACAGTTGTATAATTTATTCGGATGAAAAAATATGAAAGGAAGCGCTTTATTATGGAGGAAAAAACACTTTTTCCCAGAGAAGAAAAATCAGAAATCTTATTTAAGAAAATATCCGAAGATAAATGGGCATGTGAAAAACTGATGGAAACATTCTGCAGTTATTTATTCAGTAACGATGGGGTAGACCTTCCCGATTCTCCGTCATCTACAGAATTCGCACAGGCTCTTTTTAATTCTTATCGCAATCGGGATTTATCTGCGTTTCTGATGGCTATCTGTCAGAATACAGTCTTTGATCTTTTAAGAAATGCATTCCTGATTCCCTATCGGTTCAATGCGGACGGAAAACAGAATCCGATGATCATGACAGATGAAAACGGAATGTTACTTTCTGAATATAAGAGATCGATTCATGAACGGGAATACCGTCATTTCCATGAGGTATATACAGATCTCGGAGCTCCAAAGAATATTTTTCTGGCACAGGCATACCGCTACAGCCATTCTTATACATCCGACGATATGGAACCGGAACAAAACATTCTGGAAAAGAATAACGGTGTACTGTTGATCCGTGAATTACCGGATACCGTAAAATTAAAAGAAACCGAAGCAGAAGCTTATTCTGCTATTCTGGATATTGTCATAAAACTTCAGAAAGAGCTTCCTATGTCCTATGTATTCTATGGACAGGATTCTCTTGTTGAAGATAATACCCGTTATGATGAGATCGGAGTTTTCCTTCCGAATTCACATTTCTTAAAAAATCTGGAACGCCACGTTTCCAAAGCAGAGGCGATCATTTATGCAGACAACTAATTCTGACTTTATTGATATTATGGAAAAAAATCATATGGAGATTCCATGGCATGACTACGCCAATGATGACAGTAATGTGTTGATTGCAGAAGCCGGACTGATCGAGAAAGCTTCTGTCATCGGTCGTGTTGGGTTAATCATGCTCTCCTGTGGAACCGGTGCATGGCGTGTACGGACTTCCATGAACCGGCTTTCCAAAGAGCTTGGTGTAACCTGTACGGTAGACGTGGGATTGATGTCCATTGTATTTAACTGTTTCGATGGAAACGATTGTGTTTCCCAGTCGTTGAGTATTGCCAATACGGGAGTGAATACCTCCAAGCTTTACCGCATGGAACAGTTTGTAGATCATTTTCCGGAAGAAGAAGCACATATGACCGGTGAAGATATCCATAAACGACTGGATGAAATTGAAGAAATCCATGCTCTTTATTCACCTGCAAAGCTGGGGCTTGCCGCAGCTCTTGCCTGCTGCGGTTTTACTTTTTTACTCGGAGGCGGACCGGTTGAGATGGCTCTTGCTTTTATTGCCGCCGGGATTGGTAATCTGATCCGTACGAAACTGATCAAACACCATTACACACTGTTTTTGAATATAGCAGTCTCTGTTTCAGCAGCATGTTTTACCTATGCAGTCTTTCTGAAACTTGCGGAACTTGTCTTTCACATTCCGGAATTTCATGAAGCTGGTTATATCTGCTCGATGCTGTTCATCATCCCGGGATTTCCATTTATTACAAGCGGGATCGACCTTGCAAAGCTGGATCTGCGTTCGGGACTGGAGCGGCTTACTTATGCAATCATTATCGTTATGGTTGCCACTTTATTTGCATGGATCATGGCTTTACTTCTGCATCTGGAACCGGCCGATTTTACGGCACTGCATCTAAGTGCTGCTGCCCGTCTGATTTTCCGTGTGATTGCAAGCTTTTGCGGAGTATTCGGTTTCTCGATCATGTTCAACAGTTCTCATTCGATGGCGGCAACGGCTGCATTTATTGGTGCCATTGCCAATACACTCCGGCTTGAACTTGTTGATTTCACACATATGCCTCCGGCCGCCGCCGCATTTATCGGGGCTCTGACTGCCGGATTGCTTGCTTCTTTTATTAAAAAGAGTAATGGATATCCAAGAATCTCGCTTACCGTGCCTTCTATCGTGATCATGGTTCCGGGACTTTACCTGTACCGTGCGATTTATAATTTCGGGATTATGTCCCTGACGGATGCGGTTTCATGGTTTACTTCTGCGATTATGATTATTGTGATGTTGCCGCTTGGACTGATATTTGCGAGAATTCTGACCGATCGTACGTTTCGGTATTGTACGTAAAATCTCTCATTTTAGATAGCTTCTTTCCACTCTGTCCGGCAAACCATAAACCAGTCTGCAGGAAATCTTAAATAAATCCTTAATTTCTACAAAATCAGGCACCGGAAACGAGTTTTCATTTCGCCTCCGATGCCTGATTTTTTTACTTCTGCTCCTTATATTCCATCACAACATTAATAGTCTACGATAGAACTTGTATACATTTTTATTAATTATCTCTTACAGCATATGTGCTCTTAACTCTTCCGGTGTCATCTGAGACAGCATAGCCGGTGCGATATCGAATACGCTTCTTGCTCCTGATTCACCTTTCTTAGAAAGTCTGTGTGCAGCACGTGCATAAGCTACCAGAACACTTCCTGTGAATTCCGGGTTGGAATCCAGTTTCAGAGAATATTCGATCACATGCTTGTTGCCTTCGCATCCTGTCTCACCGGTACGGATCACGAATCCACCGTGAGGCATCTTGCTGTGGTTTTCTTTTAATTCTTCTTCTGTGATAAATGTTACCGTTGTATCATATTCATCAAAGTAGTTCGGCATTGTCTTGATTGCCTCTTCAATGGCTGCTTTATCTGCTCCTTCTTCTGCTACTACATAACACTCTCTTAAATGTTTCTGTCTTGTTGTCAACTCCGGTTCGCTTCCGCTTCTTACCTGGTCAACCGCTGCTTCGATCGGTACCGTATACTGGATTCCGTTCTTCACACCTTCGATACGGCGGATTGCATCAGAGTGTCCCTGGCTGACCCCTTTTCCCCAGAATGTATAAGTGCTTCCCTGTACCAGGATAGACTCTGCATACAGACGATTCAGAGAGAACATTCCCGGATCCCAGCCTACTGAGATAATACTTACATTCTTTCCTTCTTTTGCTGCTTTATCTACATTTGCAAAATACTCAGGGATCTTAGCATGTGTATCAAAGCTGTCAATGGTATTGAATGATGCTGCTACCTTCGGTCCGATTACCGGAAGGTCTGTTGCTGATCCGCCGCAGAGGATCATTACATCGATATCATCTTTCATAGCTTCCATATCATCAAAGTGCTTTACTTCTGCCCCTTCTGTCTGGATCTTTACACTTGCAGGATCTCTTCTTGTAAATACTGCTTTTAATTCCATATCATCATTACGCTTGATAGACTGCTCTACTCCGCGTCCGATGTTACCGTATCCAACGATACCAATTCTGATTTTTCCCATAATTCTACCTCTGTTTCTTATGATTTGCCGCCTTATTCGGTGGCCGTTTTTATTCACTGATATCAATCATTTCTACTGTTCCTTTACAGTTTTGCACTGTCTTTTCTGCCGCTGATATCTTTGTAAATTATATCATAGATTCTTTTCACAGCAATCTTTTTCTTTTGCAAATTTCTTTATTGATAATTTTTATGTTTCTACTCACAGAGCAGCTTCCGTTTTTCTTATCTTCTGCCTATCCCATCTCATTATAATGCGCATAGATTCCGCCCTGTTTTAACAGTTCTTCATGTGTTCCACGCTCTGCGATTCCATTATCTGCCACTACAAGGATCTCATCCGCATTGCGGATTGTTGATAATCGATGCGCGATCGTAATCGTTGTCCGGTTCTTTGCAAGCTCTTCCAGACTCTTCTGGATCCAGCGTTCGCTCTCATTATCCAGTGCACTTGTCGCCTCATCCAGAATCAGGATTGACGGATTCTTAAGAAATACTCTTGCAATCGAGATTCTCTGTTTCTGTCCGCCGGAAAGTCTTGTTCCACGTTCACCAACAAATGTATCATATCCGTCCGGCAGTTCCATAATAAAATCATGAATGTTCGCTTTCCTTGCTGCGTCTTCAATCTCTTCCATAGATGCTCCCGGCTTCCCATATGCGATATTCTCTTTAATACTTCCACAGAACAGATACACATCCTGCTGTACCAGTCCGATCTGATTACGCAGACTTTCCAGTGTCAGATCCCGGACATCTTTTCCGTCAATCGTAACACGTCCGCCTGTTACATCATAGAATCTCGGAAGCAGAGAGCAGATCGTCGTCTTACCACTTCCCGAAGGTCCGACTAAAGCCACGGATTTTCCTGCCGGAATGTCGAATGTAACATTAGAAAGCACCGGTGTATCATCGTCGCTATAATGAAACGATACATTTTCATAAGAAACGTGTCCGTTTACTTCATCTATTGATTCTGCGTCCGGTGCATTCACGATCTCCGGCTCGGTCTCTACCACATCCAGAAATCTGCGGAATCCGGACAGTCCTTTCTGCATCATCTCAGTAAGCTCGACCAGAATCTGTATCGGGCTGATAAAGATCCCAATATAGAGTGCGTACATCGCAAGATCCGCTGCCTCCATCTTCCCATGTGCGATCAGCCATCCTCCGAATACCAGCGTTACCAGATACATCATCCCCTGAAAGAACAGGTTGCCGCTCATAAAGCTTCCCATACATTTATAATTGGCATCCTTGGAACGCAGAAATCCCTGGTTGCTTTTTCGGAACTTCTCCCGTTCAATCTCTTCATTTGCAAAGGACTGTACAACACGGATCCCGGCCAGTGTATCCTGAAGACTCGAATTAACATCCCCGATCTTACGCCGGTTGTCCATGAATGTCGCCTGCATCTTCTTATTCTGCCCGTACGAGAAGAACAACATGAACACTACCAGAACCAGAAGCGGTATTGCCAGTCTCCAGTTGATCAGAAACAGGAATATGAACGAACCGATAATTTTGATCAGCGAAATAAATAAGTTCTCCGGTCCGTGATGTGCAAACTCTGAGATATCAAAAAGGTCCGATACCAGCTTGCTCATCATCTGCCCGGAATTATTCTGGTCATAATATGAAAATGACAATTTCTCATAATGGTCAAAAAGCTGCTGCCGCATGTCCCGTTCCATATTGGCGCCCATCATATGTCCCTGATAGCTGACATAATATTTACACAGCGCCTGTAAAATATAAATTACAAGAAGCCCCGATCCGATTGGGAGAAGGGCCTGTAATATACGATCTGCCGGTTCTGCGAACAAGGTCTTTGTAAGTGTCCTCAATATCTGCGGAAATGCAAGATCTACCAGACTTATAACCGCCGCACAGATCAGATCCAGAAAGAATACCGCCTTATACGGGGCATAATACCGGATGAATTTTTTCATTGTATACATTGTATATTCCCTGCCTTTTCCTATAAACTCAATCCACTATATTATAGGATATCCGGAAGGAATTGGGAACCATTAAACTCATTTATAAGAAATTTTCTCTATCTCACCACACGCCAAGCATTTTCAGAAGCTCTGTATGCGGATGTGCCTGATCCTTCTGATATACGTCCACATAATTGAGTGCTGCTGCGCCATCCATAAATGCCGGGAAAAGAAAGCCGCACTCCGGTTCTCCGGGCTCATAGTCTCCACTCACCGGACAGATAGCGCAGATCAGATATTCGAACATCTCCTCGGATTCCCCCTGGCGGACATGATCTTTGCCCTTTGCCGGAATGTCATACCTGTCATGAAATACATAGACCGCATAATCTCCCATTGCCTGATATTGTTCCCCGACAATCTCATAAAAGGTCTCCATTAATGCATCATTTTTCAGTCCACACACACGCATTCCCATTAAAAGCTTCCACATACTGTCACCTTTCATCTTCTCACTGGAAAATGCATATTCTTTCAGATTCTGATTCGTATCTGCAAATGGGATTACTTTTGCTATCTGTAAATTTTTTTCTTTCTCATCTGGGCTCAATTTTAAAAATCCCGTGTTAAATGTCCCGTCTACATACCCATCCATGTCCAGATATCCTCCGGCGATTCTGGTCATAGATGTTCTCTTAACTGTCATTCTTCTGGTCAGTGCCAGCATGTCTTCTCTGTTAATCATTTTGTTTCTTTTCCTTTTACTTTCCAATTCTTATCGTTGAAACGAATGTATTCCTTTCACTATCTGCTCATAACAGATGCCGAAATGGTCTGATAATAATTTTCAGAAATGCATAGAACCGCTTCTTTTCCGGTGTCAGTACTTTTTTCTTATACAGACTTCCTTCCGTCTCCGTACCATCTGTTTTTACTTCTTTACTTTTCTCAATATAAACATTTTCTGTATCACGGATTTCCTCATTCAAACGTTTACTTTCGATCACCAGCATCAGTTCCGTGTCCAGATACGTACTCCGCATATCCAGATTGTACGAACCCACAATGGATATATTATCATCTATCAGAACCGTCTTGGTATGTACTGCATGGGCATTCATCAGCTCATATACCGTCGCACCTGTTCCAAGGATATTTTCTTTCTGGTTCAGATAATCCGTACATCCCCATGGATTCGAACCTTTTTCCACTGCATTGAGTACAATCTTAAGATCTGCCTTTTCCGATATCTGCTTCAGTTTCTGATACATATAGGAATTACAGATCACATACGGAGTCTGGATGACCACCTCTTCTCCCTGTCCGGCGATATACCCGATCGCCTGAAGAACTTTCGGACTTTTTCTAGCCGTCTGCGTTCCATTATCGATCAGTGTGATCTTATCTGCTTCATATGTATCGTCTTCCCAGTGCTCATAGTTTTCGATATCCGGATACTTCTCTTTTAATGAACGGTATCGTTCTTTCAACTGATGGTATTCGCTTTTATACTTTTCTTCATAAGATGCAGCATATGTTTTCTTCTTTTTCCTGACCTGTGCTTCATTCCATATGGTATCAAAATATTTCTCGAGTGCCTGCAGCGATTCCCCTTTTCCTTGTGTCTCTTCATATACAAAAATATCCCGGTCTACATTAATTCTGGTCTTTTTATCTCCCAGAAAGATATCATTGGTATTGCGTCCTCCCAGCAGATACATCGCTTCATCAATGATCAGGTACTTATCATGCATCCGGTAATTCAGACGCATAAGATTCGTGACTGGATTATAGATTCCAACTTCTATATTCTGATGTGCTGCCAGTGCCTGAAACACCGGACTCTTTTCCAGAAAGAGCTTCTGATAGATCCCGTCGATCAATATCTGTACCTGCACACCCCTTTCTGCCGCCGTATACAATGCCGCAATGATCTTCGTACCACTGTCATCCGGACGCAGATCAAATGTGGATAACACAATACTTTTTTTCGCATTTCCGATCATACGGAGCCGCCACAACAGAGCCTCTTCATTGTCATCAATACATCTGATCCGCTCTGCATTCTTTTTTCCCGCCTGGTTTCCGCCGACATCCTTCATCGTTTCTTCCGTAAATGTAGTCTGTTCCAGTTCTTTCTCATAAGCTGCATCCGGATTTCTTTTTATCATCGGCAGAATGATATTCACCGCCAGAATCACAATCAGTATGAATCCTGTTATTTTTGCTAATATACCTATGTACTTTTTCATAACATTCCGGCTTTCCATGTTTTTCTTTTTATATGAGTTGCTGCATATTCTTTTTCAATCTCCTGATTCTTTCACTTATTATAACGCAGAATATCCTGTCATAATATAAAAAAAGCATGAATTCTATGCCGGGATCATCTTTCGATATCCTCTGCATTCCTTCATGCTCTTTTTTATCGATCAGTCATTTAATTCTACTCTTATCAGATCCTGATGCGGATTCGTCTTCGCAAGTCCGATCTCTGCCACCGTCACTTCCATCGGCACAAACAGTTCCTGCATCACCGAAAATGCTTCCTGCATCTGTTCTTTTGAAAGCTTCTTTCCCAGTGTGATATGCGGAAGCCACTGCATAGGCTGATAATACCGGCTCATTCTGACCTCCGGAATGTGCTTTACCATATCATGTACCTGTTCGATCATATCTTCCAGATACAGATTCAGAACCGGTGCCGCATACAATACATACGGCAATAACACTCCGACCGAGACCAGCTGGATCTGCCCTTTGGTCAGGGACCTCTCCAACTGTTCCATCACCTCTGTCAATTTTTTTTCCTCTCTTGCCTCTACAGACATAATTGTCAGATGTGGTGGAACATCATTATCTGTCATAAACGTATTTCCCGTCTTTTGCGCAATTTTATTTATATAATTGGAAATTATTTTATTGCTTTTGTCATCAAAATACACCGATATCAGATACATTTTATCTCCTGCATCACCTAAAATGCTTCCTGCATCTTATCTGCTTCTTACATCCAGCTCTTCAGCCAGCTTTCAATCTCCGCTTTACCTGCTCTGTTTAACAGTTTCTCTGATACGAATTCTGCCGATTTATCCACAGAACCTTCCAGTCTGGATACTGTTTTCCCAAATCCGCTTCCACCTGATGTGGCAAAAAGTGCGATCTTCTTTCCAGCGAAGTCATAGCTTTCCAGGAATGTGTTAATAATTGTCGGTGCAACATACCACCAGATTGGGAATTAAAATGTAGCCAGTTCCCCTCATGCGTTGATTTTACTGGGTTTAACTGTATACAAAACTGTGTTTACTGTTACTATCTTTCATTCTTTTCCAAAATAGCTTTGAAGCATAGGCCACATTATTTTCATATATGACACAAAGCTCAGCTCTACTTGTGCTTCATTAAACCATCCAACCATAAAGCTATTTATCTCTTCAAATAATACTTTTGAAAGTTTCTGAATAATAATTGTGTTATCCACTTCTTCAGTATAATCTTTCGCATACATTTTACATATAGAACGCACTCCAAAATAATTATATAGCACACCTACCGTTGTTTTTAATGCTTCAATATCTCTTGGAAAATCTGTTCTATTCATCATATTCACTACTAATTGATGTCTTGAGTTTAGGTAATTCCTAACTGTACTATTACCTATTTCAACATCAACTGTAAATGAAAAATCTTGAGTTTGTATACTATCTGCTCCTAACATTATCATCAATTCAACTTGTGCTGCATGATATTCTGTATAACCAGACAAAGCCATATATTTCCAAGAATCTTGCTTTGCATACATTTCCGTATCTAAAATATGCGTAAATTCATGAAACACAATATACCTTGGTATTTCCGAACTTTTGCATATCCTTAATATATGTTCATCTGTTTTCGTATTATAGTAAGCTTGGGCGGCTGAAGCGAATCCTGCTGCATCGCTTTCCTCAACATTAATTTCAAAAAAATCTATCTTATACTGTGGTAATTTCTCAATTTCCATAAACTCAATATATTCTTTTTCATATTCTTTAATTAAATTTTTAATTTGTATTTCTGTCATATTGTTTTATACCTCATATCAAAGTTAGCATTTCACTTTTAGTATACCATAAAACAATCCCATTCTCATTCTATATATTTTATCCTCAACGATGAAAAGATGTGTCTGCACACATCTCTTCCATCTTATTATTTTCAATGTTATAAGTTCTTAATAAAATTCAAATCCTGTTTCCGTAATGCCTTCTGTAACTTTTCGTTCTTTCTCTTCAGTTCCTTATTTTCTCTGCTCAGAGCTGCCACCTTCTGGTTCAACAGTTCAATCTGTTTTTCCATCGCCATGTTCAGAATTTCTCTTCTTGGATCTATCATTCCGGCCTGTTGCTCTACTGCTTGGTTCAATGTATCCCGGACGGTTGGATTTTTATAAAAGAATCCTCTCGACAATCCAGTTTTCTTCATCAGCTTTGGAACGCTGATACGTTCTTTATTTGCCAGCATATCTTGTATTGCTTGCAATGCCAGTTCAATTTTCTCTTTACTTTTTCTCTGATTTTCCTCAATCATCTTGTCGTATTTGCTCATATTCTTCACCCCATCTTGCCAGACTCATATATATGATGTCACTCATCCTCTGTCTTACTTCTCTGGTTTCGTCTGCCATTCTTTGATTGCTCATTTTCCGGTAATGCTGTACATTATTCAGTCTTTTATGCCCCAATAGTCTCGCTATCGTCCAGTCATCCAGATGCATTTCTGTAAGTTTGACGCCATAGTAGTGCCGGAACATGTGCGTTCCAAACCCGAATAATTCGCCATGATCATCTTTCAACTGCTTTTCCTGTATCATGGACATGACTTTTGTTTTTATAGCCATATACTGCATCGGGCGGTCAGGTTCTTTTTCATTAACAAATATGTATTCTGTATCACCGAACTTTTCCTGTGTATATTCAATAGAACTCTGTAACAGTTTTGCAAGTTCTTTACTGATCGGTTTTTTATATCTTTTAGTTTTAACTTGATATATTTCAATCATATCTTGGCCATTTTCTCTCGTCAGACAATCTGGTCTCAGTGTAAGGGTATCTGATATCCTAGTTCCAAGCATCTGATGTATCAGAAGACATCTTGCAATCTGTACATCCATCTGTGTAATTTCCGCATTCAGTCGTTTCATTTCATCATCAGAATACACTCTAAATTCTGCATTTACTTCCGGTGGAATATCCGTATTAATAAATAAATGCTCCAATCTTTCATAGCTGTAAATTTTTCCGATTGTCTCTAACTGTCGTCTTAATGAAATTACATAAGAACTATTCGCACTATGGGAAGTATCTTTTGTTGACAGATGTATCAAAAATTCTTCCAACACTTCTCTGTCTATTTCACTGCAGCTTTTTATTTTGGAATACTCTTTTTGGAGATATTCTGAGAATATCCTCATTATTGTCAATTCTCCCTGTACAGTTCCTATTGCTTCATACTGCAGATTCATATAAACAGCTTTCTTACATTCTTCCCTGATATCTGGCTGATATATTTTTCTGAAATCCAGTGTTTTTACATTATAAATTGGATTGGATCTGATTTTAATATCCAGATTTTTTAGTTCCCAAACATCTTTTTCTATCTCATCCCGTAAATCTTCTGGCCCTAAAAATTTCAGTACGTTTCTGAAATATAATATCGTCACTGCTTCGCCATAGCTTACTGTACCATACACACTCTTCTTTTCTTTTACAATAGTTATTCCCTGTTCTAACATCCAGCCTTTTAAAAGTGATATCCATTTTTCTGGATTTCTATCTCCAAGGCTTTTGATTCTCCGATTTATTCTGCTGTTCAAAAACTTTGCAATATGATTATAAGCTGTTCGATCCTGAATCAATGCTCTAAACGTTCCGTTTTTGCAGCGATACATAATATAACCTCGAAACTCTTCCTTTAATTCTTGCGTTGGAAGCAACGTTAAATCAAATTTTCCATTATCCTTACGTGTCCCTGTTTCTTGTAAATTGGGGAAATCGCTGAAGTATATAATATCATTTTCCATCTTTTTCCTCTTTCTTTAGCCATGATGCTAAACTACTTCCTTGCATTTCAAAGAACTCATCATTTGCTTTTGCAATCCTTTGCGGCATATAATCAATATACTGTCTTGTCATCTCTTCATAAGTATGTCCAAGATAATCCCTGATACTTTGCAGTGATACATGACTGTCATAAAACATAGTTGCTACTGTATGTCGATAATCGTGTGATTGAAATAAATATTCTCCATTTGCAATCTTATTTTCCCGGCACGCTTCTATCATCTGAGTTCGGAATGTACCATATAGACAAGCACCACCTCTGCTGTTTTTAAAAATGAATTCTTCAGGCTGAATTTCATGTTTTTTCAAGTATACTTTCATAATCTGATAAAGTGCCTGTGGGATTGGAATCCTTTTATAATTCTTCATTTTGACCTGATACACCTGAATCCAATAATCCTCGCCCTGCTGATAATAAGCATTTCCTTTCAATGTACACACTTCACTCGCCCGTAATCCTAGACACCACAGATGTAGGAACATACATCGTAATCGCTCTGGAAAAAGATATAATTTTTTCAAAATTTCCATATATACTGTTTCCTCAACGCTACGATCATGATGTACTATTACTTCTTTTTGTTGGAAATATTCAATTCGGAATGGCATTCTTGTAATATACTGTTTAACTTCCATGAATTTATAAAAATGACCGATACCGAAAATTCTTTCATTAAATCCCTTTGCCTGTATTCCCCGTTCTCGCAAGCCGTCTGCATACTTTTTTACTTCTGCGACAGTTGCATGAATCGCCAGTATCTTTTCTTGTTCCAGCAGTTCAATAAAATTTCTAATACATACAAATCTTCGTACAATCGTGCTGACTGCCTGTCCAGTAATTCCCAGTTCATATTTCATGTATGCCTGTAAAATTTCTCGATTCTGTATTTCCTTGACTTCCATAAAAGAAATGCTAATTAAGGATTTACTTTCGTCTATCCGATGTTTTCCAAGATGTAATCGTTCCAGATACCATACATTTGCTTCCCATTGGATCTGTTCCTGCTGCATAAACGCATCTCTTCTGCATTCACCTAAAATACTTCGTTGACTCGTTTCGGGAAAATTCTTTAAAATAGTTTCCACTTGTTCCATTTCCAGCAATCCAATATCCGTAATATTTAACTGAACACAAGAATCATAAAGAAGTTTTAAGGATTTTAACCTGACATTTCTATAAGCCTTAGACATTGAAGTATTGGCAATGATACGACTCAACGTATAAAAAATTTGTTTCTTTAAAACTTCTGAACAATTTTGTGTAAAATCCCACACCAATAGGTTTGTTTTATAAGAAGTTTCAAAGGTCTCAGCTATTTCCTTTTCCGGATAATACTTCAGAAAATAAATTTTATTTTGATATTTCCATTCATATATCCGCTTTCCATTTAGCGTCTGCATTTGTTGATAGATATGTTGTTGTTTTACCGTATCATATATTTTCAAATAGAAAGATACAATTTGTGATCGTATCTGTCCTCTTAAATATTGTTCATACGAATTTCGCAAAGGATAATCCATTTCTTCCAGATGCCAGATTTTTCTATCTGCCAAGAACTTTTTCAATTTGTTAATTCTTGAATCGCTTTTTATTCCAAGTGCATCAATTTCTGAATATAGTTCCTGCTTTTTCTTCTCAATATCTACTTCAGATTCTGTTATGTGTTCTGCCTGTTGCAATAAATATATAGGTATTTCTCACACCTCCCTACTCCAGCAGACGTTCCGCCCCATAAATAGCAGTGTGTTGTGCATAAAACTCATTACTTGCTTCTATCAGTTCATCATCCAGCCAGTCCAGATACTTTATAGTCGTATCCAAATGTTTATGCCCCAATGCCTGACTGATCATTTCCAGTTCCCATCCTGCCTGCTTTCGCATATTTGCAAAATAGTGACGTAACATGTGGGGTGTGATTTTAACTCCGGTTTTCTTTTCCATTCGGTCCAACATATCATATACACTGTCCACTCTTAATGGCTTTCCAATGTTCTCACCCATGATATTCACAAACAGGTAATCCTGATGTTGCAGGATTTTCCGATATTTTGCCAGATAATCCATGAGAAATTCAAACGTATCATTACTTATCTTGGCACTTCTGTATTCCGCATTTTTGGCTCTCGCTTCATTTTCATTATCTTCCCGGAAGCATACCCTTATCATGTGATTCCTATAATCAATATCTTTGACATATTTTACTCCCAGTAGTTCCCCAATTCTGTATCCGGTTTCTGCTAACATAAGTAACAGAAGCTGATCTCTTCGGTTCGTACAGGCCTGTAAAATTGTAATAATCTGATTTTCTTTTGCTGTTCTCCCACGATGTTCCTCTTCCTTCAGATAGGCTTTAAAAGAATGATTCCGCAGTACCTTTTTTACTCCCACCTGATTAACCGCTATAATCTGGTTATACGATAAGGTTTTGAGACTTCCGTACTGTTCATATTCTGCCTCTATAAATAAATAGAACCTGAACACATCTTTTAAGTATGCGTTGCAGGTTCCTTCATTCGGACACTTCTTTTCTCCAGCCGTTTGCTCTGTATGGTTTCCGGCTTTAAGCCAGTATAAAAATTCCACAAAGTGTTCTGTCTGTTTTTCATAATCTAACTGATAGACTTCTGTGAGTTCCATTTCTTTCTCTGCCATATATTTCATATAATAGCAGATTGAAAATGCTGTGCGTTTCACTGTATTTGGTGAACGTTTACATTTAATCTTATGCATTAGATATTTACTTGGCAGTTCTTCAATACTCATTGTTTCCAGATTTCTGATGAAAAAATATTTTTCTGTTCCATCTTTTATCGTTTCCACCTTGTATATCATAAGCTGCCTCCTTTCCTCTAACGCTATACACAGTATACCCACTTCATGCCGAAATAGCTATTCATCAATACCAACAATCCCACCGAAAACGCCCTTGAAATACCACCAAACTTTTCGTGCAAAATCTGCTTTTTCTGTAGCAGAACCACGAACGGTTACAGGTAGTATTCCACGCCTTTCCGGTTTCGAATAAAGTGCTGGACATCCTTGATATCTTTTGCCATCTTGCAGCTCGGAAGCGCACACATTACTTCCTCATGATACCTGCCACCTTCTCCTGCACGCTCGTCTAAAATGGACACGACACAAGTATCTGTCTCGGTGCGGAGAGCACGTCCGAATCCCTGTCTTAGTTTTTTCTGCATGTCTGGAACAATCACTGCCTGAATGTAATCTTTCAGATTAGCATATTCCTTCTTCTGTGCTTCGCTGATGGGATCTGGAACAGCAAACGGTAGTTTTACAATAATTAACGAGGATACCATATCTCCGGGGAAGTCCACTCCTTCCCAGCAGGAGCCGGCTGCAAAAAGAACAGCATTATCCATCTGCTTAAATCTTGTGATCTCTTCCGTGGAATGTCTCCACACTTCTATCATCGGGAACGGAATTTCATCCCTTAACATCTGGTAAACGTTTCCCATCAAATGATAAGATGTAAACAGCACCAGCGTATGTCCGTAAGTCGAACAGATCAGCGAATGGATATGCCCTGCTATCATCTCTGCCTCTTCCTGACTTCCTCTTCTGCATTTTTTCAAATCCTTTGGCAGATATAACAGACAGTTTTTCTGATATTCAAACGGGGAGTCTGCCACATATTCCCGGACTCTCCGCACTCTCTGTAATCCTGTCATTTTCCGAATGTGGGAAAATCCCTGTCCGGTTTTTAAAGTTCCGCTTGTAAGAATCGCTCCCATACCTCTGCTCCATAACATCTGATCCAGGTACTGCGGAATCCGTCTGCTGGATGCACACAATATAATCCGGTGGTCATGGTCCTGCTTCAGATGCAGCACATACTTCTTATCCTGATGGAAAAAGCATTCCAGCACACTTCTGGTTTCTTCCAGCTTGTTTCTGATCCACTTCGGAATCTTCTTTTCTAATTTTTCTATGATCTTATTCATGGTCTGTATCCCCTCATATAAATACATTGCACACTCTTCTGTCATGTGGAATTCTTCTTTGATTCCATATCTGGTTCTGTGGTTTTCTCCTATGATGTCCAGCACCATCCGGATCATACCGGACAGTTTTCTTATCTCCGGTCCTTGATATTCTTTTCCAAGATAAAAGCAGATTTCCCGGATATCGTCATAACACAGGCTCTTCCCGAACATCTGCTTTGCTGCATCCGGCAGTTTGTGTGCTTCATCTATAATCAATGCCCGGTAATCTTTCAATAACGGGCGGTAATCCTGCAGTCTGTGATAACCATCAGCCAGCAGATAATTGTGATTACAGATCTGAATGAACATTTCATTATCTCTGGAACGCTCCAGATACTGCTGGTACCTGCATGAGCCTCTTTTCGGGCAGTCTCCCGAACAGAACTTCGGTACACTCACCATCCTTCTGTCAAACCCACTTAAGTTGGACACTTCGTCCATATCATAATGTTCTTTCAACGACAACAGCGCTTCTTTCTGCAACGCATTTTTGTTTTTCTCTTCGATTGCAACGATTCGTTGCTCCAACCTCTCATCGCAGACAAAATGCTCTTTCCCTTTTCGTATCACAGCTTTAATAGGGGCCTGAATCGTCCCGTTCTCCTGAAGAATCCGAGAGAGAAAAGGAATATATTCTGTAAGAATTGCTTTCTGGAGTGCAATGCTGGAAGTGGATATCACGACCGGACGCTGCTCATAAGGGGAACATCCTTCTGCAAGGAGAGAATATTTTCTCATCAGAACACAGGCCACCAGATAGGCATACGTCTTGCCGATACCGACACCCGCGTCACACAGTGCTATGTTTCTTCCCAGCAGGTTATCCAGCATTTCGTGGCATAACATAATCTGTTCTTCCCTTACTGCCATTCCATGCTCCGGGAACAATACCCGGAAGATCGTATCAATTTCACGATGCGCTCTTTTTAAATATTCTTTTGTGTAATACATAATTTGTTACCTGATATGCGTGCTGATACCACATCAATACGGCTGTAAAGGATTTCTCCCTACAGCCGCATGTATCTGATATCAACGACACATTCTTCCTTGATTTCTTATACTTTTGTTTTTTGGCGTTGTATTTGTCCTCGACTCCCCCATTGCCTTACGGGAACATTACAGGCGGATGCTTGGCATTGCACCGCTCATGAATTTTCTAAAGGTCTTGCTGATTACAACCCAAAGTCTATCCTCTGCTCACTGGCAGTTCCTATGTATCATTATCCCCTCGTAAGTGATCCTCGCAAAAGACCGCCACGATCCTGTTTCAGTTAAAGGTGATTCGCTCGAAACAAAAACACCAGCAAAGAATTTTTTTATTCTTTCCTGTCATTTTCATTTGTCCTCGCGCCTTCCTGACACGCTTCTACTTACGGGAACGTACCTGTAATGCTGGTATAGGATTGTCAAAGTACACTGGCAAAATTTACCTGCCTATTAAATAGCCGACGAGAAAAGCTGTTATTATTCAATTTTCTACAAATTTTTTAATTTTTTTCTCAAACGGTTTCTTTTGGTATAAACAGTCTGTTCTGCCATTCCCATAATTTTGGCAATCTCTCTTCCTGAATATCCCCATGTACTAAGCAAAAGTATCTCCAGTGTCTGATGCTCCGTATCCTTTAACAGTTCATACAACCGCCTATCTCCCACATGATCTAAGAGTTCCCGGACATCCATTGCAAACGGTTCACCGTCCTCTGGTTTTCCTGTATCAATCTCCTGCATCGTTCCTTCCAACCGTTCCCGGTATCTGCGTTCTTCCAGAAAATCTTCCCAGTCCATCTGTCTTAATTCCCGAATCTTCTCTTCGCCCATTCCCAGTTCACGCAGTTTCTTTTCTTCCTGTTCTTTCCAATAACGCCATTTTCGTTCTTCACTCGCTTTGTTATAAGCCATTATCTTTCCTCCGATCTGATTTTTGGTATAGAAATCAAATCGGAACATGGCGGTGATCTGATATACGACAGACTACCATTTTCGAAAAATGTCGAAAAAAAAGTGTTGCAATCTGTTCGATTACAACACTTCTTCTTTTTACCTTTTTGTTTTTTCAGTCAAATTCATTGATACAAATACTACTTCTCCTATTACTCTGTCTTCCCCCTCAAGTAATTATACTAATGATATACAAACTTCAATCCAAATTAATTATATCCTTAATAGAATTGCTCCTTGTTTTTTATCAATCTACTTTTAACCCATTCTTCTATCTATTCAACTCTAATAAAACTTCGTCTTAAACAATAACTCTATTATTCTTTTTATAAAATTAAATTTTTCTTTCAATCACTTCTCAATATTATTTATAATTTCTTACTATACATAGCACTTATATAATTCTTTAATCATTTTATATCCTCACCATTTGTCGTAACACATTCTGATAAAATATTTCATTATTTCCTTCTTTTACAAGCGTATCTAATATTCTTCCATCCTTTAATAGTATTATCCTATCACAATAACTTGCCATTTTAGGATCATGCGTAACCATTACTATCGTTTTCCCCAATTTTTGATTAATGTATGATAATGTACTAATAACCTGTTTTGACGAATTAGAATCAAGATTACCAGTTGGCTCATCTGCTAAAATCAATTCTGGATTTTCTGCCATTGCTCTACAAATAGCCGTTCTTTGTTTTTCTCCACCAGATAATTCATAAGGTTTTTTTTCTAAAAGTGTCTTAATCCCAAGTTTTTCTGCTACTTCCTCAGCTACTTTGGAACTTTCCTCCGGATCATCTTCATTCAATATTAACGGTAACATAATATTTTCACGTACAGTAAGGCTGTCCATCAAATAAAAATCCTGAAAAATAAATGCGAGTTGTGTACGACGAATTTTAGCCAGATGATCTCCATAAATCTCTGTTGTATCTTCGCCGTTATATAATACTTTCCCTCCATTTGGTTTATTTAACATCCCAATAGTTTTTAAAAGTGTAGTTTTCCCACAGCCAGAGCTTCCCATTATGCTAATGAATTCTCCACGTCTTACCTGAAATGAAATTCCTTTTAAAACTGAATACTCTTTCTTTTCACCACCCGGCAAGACCGTTGAATAACTTCTTTCCAGATTAATAATTTCTAATATATTTTCTTTATTCATCTTCGCTGTTCCTTTCACTACGTTTAAACATTCTTCCTGCAATAAATCGCATAATTATCATGATAATACTCGTAACCCCCATAACTATCACGGTAGCTTCTACTAGATAAATATATGTCCAATGTATTGACATTTGCTTATAAACTATTTTTACAAACATCATTGTAGTAACTACTGGTATGCTAACTAATAGTCCTACTTTTGCAATAGCTGTTACCTCTTTAATCATATTTCTTTTTCGTTTTTTCTCAGGCATTCCTGTACGATAATAAAAAAGATATTTCCATTCTAATATTTCATAATCACTTGCTGCTTTCTCTAGTAATATAAAAATAACACTTATAAATAGTACAATCATATCAATCAGCGTAGCAGTTACGTTTAACATTTTTCTCTCCCGGTCTTCTATTAAACATTGTTTTCTATCATATATCAGATTTCCTCCTCGATAATCAAAAAAATTAACCTGCGAATGCTTTTCAGCATATTCAGATACTTTTTTTAAAACAGCACTATGCTTTTTAGGTGTATTCATAAGTACTGTAAGATTCGAGCCTTCAGCTTTATTACTAATTCGCTTATATTCCTTATCTGAAAATACAATAATATCTTCAAAAACATCTGTATTCATATTGCTTGTACTTAATACTCTTGTTTTAAAATTTCCTGTAATTATTTTTCTAGTCACGCCTTTTACTTCATAATCCCTTGTGAATTTATTTCCTGGTGACGTTTTTTGTGTGTAAACCCAGATGTTTGGAGTTGCACACCCCATATATAATCTCGGATGTAATTTACCAAAATCCACTCCTATTGTCCCATATTCACTACGATCCCATTGATACACAATATATATTTCTTTATTTTTTAAAGCAACATTTTCTCCTGTAAGTCTTTTATACTCTGCTGCAGAAATCCCTATATGTTCTGCACAATTTCCTGAGGTAACCCTAATACATGGAATAAGTTCTGTCTGAACATCATATTTCTCACTTATTTTTTTTATAAATAATCTATCTTTCTCATTCGCCCCCCACACCAAATCATAAGGATAATTTTCCGTCTGACTTACTGGAAGATTATCAACTAATACTATATTAAATCCAAACAAAATAATAAGCAGAAACGCACTAACAATATAGCTAAAATTTACATGACTATAAAACATATGATACCAATTATTTAACCAAAGGATTTTCTTAAAATACTTTTTCTTTTTTCTTCTTAATCTTTCCAGGTAATATCCCCCGCCAAATAGTATAAGAATTGCCATTGCTATCATTCCCAAAGTTGCCGGAATAGTGTATCCTATTTGTCCCCAATATGTAACAATTGAAATTAACGTAATTATAAATATTACAACTCCACCAATAATAGGCCACGGTGAATTTACTTTATTTTTTCCACTTACTTTTCCAACGGACGTAACATTTTCAATTCCCATACAGGCAATATATTGATCGCAGAAACAAAATCCTATTCCAAACATTACAATACTAATAATCAAGGTAAGTATTATTGGAGTAACTCCTAAAAATATATTATCTACTAAATCATTAAAGATATTCTCCATAAATCTTTTAACAATTAGCGACTCTACTTCTCCAAGAATCAATCCTCCTACAATTGATCCAAGAATAATCCCCAAATATTCACAGCCTATATACATATATCGGTGCTTTTTTTTCATTCCTAGTATATTAAGCATCGCATAATCATGAGCCCTCTTACGAATATAGCTTAATATAATCAGAATCATAAGAAAAATCAACAAAACATATGGTATGACAAAATTCTTCTCAACCTCCATTACTAATTCCGTCATCGATGCCTTTTCCCCTACTGATATATACACAAGACCGCTTCCAACTGCGGCAGAAAAAAATATTACCGATATGCAAAATATTCCACTTAGAATAACTCTTATATAATCATTTTTTCTCTCCCAAAGTAATTTTAAAAATATTTTTTTCAGCATTTCTTTATCTCTACACTCCTTTATCTATTTATTTACACACCAAAAAAGAAATAAGGGTAATGATAAATATCACTACACTTATTCTTTTTTAATTAAGCCCCTTGAATATTAGCTACAGATAAATGAGCATTATTAACAGTTGTTTTTGGTTTTGAATTTTTTTTGCAAGAACATGTTGTACATCCACACATACTTCTTGCCTCACCATTTCCGATATTGCTCAGTGTATTAAGGCTTTGCTTGGTAAATAATTGCTTTTTCATTCTCTTCACCTCCTTTCCTTCACTTTTTATTCATAATCCCATTTAATAGTATCATTACACTATTAAATGTATTAAAATTCCCCTTCAATATTTCATCCTCCGGAAAATGAATATTAAATTCTTTTTCTATTTCCATTAACACTAATACCATATATAATGGATTAATATGTAATTTTTTTCCAAAGAAAGGCATATTTTTTAATTCACTATTTTTTTCAAAATTAACACCTGTAATTTCCAATAAAATTTGTTCAACTTGTATTTCACAATTCATTTTCTTCCTCCGATAATTCAGCTATAAGTGCATCAAACAGCCTATCCTTTTCTTCGTCTAATGAAATCATATATACACCATCAAAAATTTTAACCATTTTCTGTATAGTTTGATTATTTAATGTAGTATATTTAATTTTTCGTACTACATCGGATTCATTATAATCATATAACCTATTTGTTATTGCAAAACATTTTATCTGAACACCTAATTTCCCTTCTATATAGTTTCCCCATATTTTTGTTTTCTTTTCTATATTCTCATCAAACATCATACATACTATTGTTGCTGATGCATTTACTGCTTGTGAAATAATTGTAGCCAATTCTCCTGCATGTCCAATAAAGTAATTATCATTTATACACACTTCTCCAGGAATGCCAATTATCAATACTTCATTCTTATTTTTTTCTATATACTCTTTTACATAATGATTAAAATATACTATTTTGTCCTTAAATGATAATTGAGTTCCATATAACCATTCAGGAATACTCTCTCCTCCACACAGTACTGCTTCTTTTCTACTACCTATCCATCCTACTGAATATCCTTCTTTTTTAAAACGAGAATACAAATCTATTTGAACATCAAATTTATTCGTATATTCTGAAATTCCTGTTACTAACACAATCGGTATATTTATATCAAATAAAATTTCTTCTTCATCTAAATTTCCAATTATTTTCTCATTAATTTTTTCAGGGAAAACTTCCAATTGTGTCTCTAATAATTCTTTTTCTTTATATGTAAGATGCCTATGTATAATCAATCTTCCTATATTAATTTGTTTAAGTGCCACAAGTATATCTTCAATTGAAATATCAAGTCTAGAATTTATCAAATGCACCTCTGCCAATTCTTCTACATATTCACTTTTTACTATATATGTATTTTTATCAATATTTACATGCTTTCCTTCCAAGCCCCATCCCTTGGGACTAATCAATTCTATATCCTCAATTGCTTCTTTTTTTACTACATTTTTTAAAACGCATATAAAACTTTCATCAAATGGAAAATATATTTTTTTCATATAACTACTTCTTCTTTCCATATTATTTTATACAAATTCAAGTCCTAACTTTTTTAATATAATATAATTTATCATTCGTCGTTCAACATCTTTTTTTTGTAATTCACAATAACCGTTATTTACCATATCATTAGTCAACGCACATACACCACACAAAGAAAAAATCCAGCAATCTTTACATTTTTCAAAATATTTATTTCCTTGGTTCAAAATTGCCAAAACTTTATTCATATCAAATCCCTTATCAATATGACCTATTACATTTTGATCAGCAATTTCTGAGACCTTCTCACACGGACACATTTTCCCTTCTACATTAACAAAAAGACGCTTCATTCCCGGAACACATGGTCCTCCATGCTGCCATTCTTTAGGCAATTCACTTCGTTTATATTTCATTAAATTATCTGCCAAATCTTCTATATTTCTAAAATTCTGTTCTGCTATATTTAACACCTGTTCATTTTTAAACCATCCAAGTTTAGATAAAAATAATATAAATTCTCCATATTGCTCATCAATCACATATTTTTCATCAATCTTAATGGTAGATTTCGAATAAACGTCACTTACTACCGAAGATGTAATCGCATTTTCTTTAACCAAAGGATTGGTTGAGAAAAATTCTTCTATAGATTTCAAATGGTTGTCCGGCAATATAACAGAATTAAAAGATACTCTATTTTTATAAAATTCCGGATATTTTAACTGAAAAAACTTCAAATTATCCATTAATTTATTAAAACACCCTTCATCACTTCCTGCAAATTGTCTACTCAAATCATGTGTTTCTTTTGGTCCATCCAAACTCACTAAAATCTGAAAATTATTTTCCACAAGAAAATCTACAATATTTTCGGTCAATAATGTGGCATTTGTTGTGATATTAAATTCTACTTTTTTCCCAAAAGCATTTTTATTAATATATTTAACACACATTTTTATTAATTCAAATTCTAATAAAGGTTCACCTCCGTAAAATCCCAAATATAAAGTATCCTCATCTTTCGAATGTTCGATCAAAAAATCTATAGCTTTTATTGCCGTTTTGTAATTCATTCTTTTTTTTGTATGTGTTCTTGTGTCATATCCTCCTGAATATACACAATATTTACATCGCAAATTACACCCCTGAGTTACTTGTAACACTAAGTAAGCAACTCTGTTATTCAAAAAATCTTCTATATAATCTATACTTGGATTTTTTGCTTTTTCAACCCTAGTAGTTTTCAAATAACCTTGTTTTATCATTTTTTGGATATCTCTATCCACTTGATTTGTATTTTTTTTACCACATTTCAAATATTCAAATGTTCCTTCTCCAATTTCAATAATACTATTTGTATTAACATCATATATATATTTTCCTACAGGTGTATCTAACAAATGAATAAAATACTTTTCTTTCATGTTTCGTTCCCCTATTTCACATTCTTTGGCATGCATTAAACATTTCGTAATACTTTCCCTTATCGTTTAGTAGTTTTGTATGGCTACCTGATTCTAATATTTCTCCTTTTTCAAGAACATAAATTTTTTCACCCATTTCTTTTGCATAATTTACTTTATGAGTAATAAATATCCTTATTGCACTTTTAAATGTATTTTTATATGTCTCAATTAATTCTTCTTGTCTAAAAATATCCAACGATGCATCCGGCTCATCTAAAATATACAAATTGGCTTGCTTAAATGCAGCTCTACAAATTGATATTCTTTGCCACTCTCCTATAGAAAGATCTTCTTTACCAAACCACTTTCCTACAATTGTATCTAACCCACCAATTTCATCGACTCTTTCTTTCATATGTGTTATTTCCAACATGTTTTCAATACTTTTTGTATTGTCCGTTTTAATATTTCCGAACCTTATGTTGTTTCGTATAGAATCTTCAAATTTAGTATAATCCTGAAAGACACATCCTATTTTTTGATAGTAGCCTGTTTTATTAATCTTTTTTATATCTATATCATTGATTTTAATTGTCCCTTCATATTCTCTATAAAATCCCATTATAAGTTTAATTAAAGTGCTTTTCCCCGATCCATTTTCTCCTACTAACGCTATTGAATCTCCTTTATTCAATGTCATATTTATGTTTTTCAATACATACGTTGTATTATATTTAAAAGATAAATCTTTAATTTCTATTTTATAAATTTCACCAATATCAAATTCTTCATTCCCTTTAAATTCAGAAATTTCCAAAAATTCAAAAATGAATCCAATATACATAGATTGCTCTAGCATGTTTCCTATATTATCAAATATCTCATTCGAACCACTTTTAATATTTTCTATGCATTCTATATATGCTGTAATATCACCAATCAATAATCTTCCCGTTACCCCAAGATACATTACATACCCAAATAATCCTCCCATACTCACCCAACTTCCAATATCGAAAAGGATGTCATAAATTGCAATTTTCTTTTGCATCTCTTTATCTTGATTTTTTATTTTGTCCGATATATTTTTGTATTTCATAAAAAAATAGTTTGATAATCCATATAACAAAATTTCTTTAAACGCTATTCCTGTCAAAAGCAAATAATTTATATATCTATTTGTTCGTTCATCATTTGTTCTGGATACCCTTAATTTATACCACTCACGATCTGTATATACAGTAACCATACTTCTTACTATTGATATTCCAAAAATCAACGGCAACATCCACCAACAAAATCTAACAAGAATAATTGATATGGTAATTACACTAATTATCTGTTTAAAAATCTCTATTGTTCCTGTTATAAATGTCAAAATACTTGTTCCATTTTGTGATTGAGCCCTATTTATAATGTTATATGTTTCCGAATTCTCATAATCTTTTAATTCTAATTTTGCAGATTTTTCCAACATTAGCATATTGACATATTGTGAAAATTCCAAATTAAATTTCTCGTTATAAAATGAATATAGCGTTGAAATCAATTCATTTATAATATTAAGTCCAACATAAAATAATATAAGAAAAATTATATGTTCCACTGTATCAATATTTTGTTGTAAAGAATTAATAATTCTTTGAAATACTATAATTGTAATTCCAGGGATTATTCCTTGTATACACGCAATGCATAAATTCACAAACACGAAAAAACAACTACATTTTTGAATCAATTTGCAACTTTTTTTAATAGTAGAGAAAAATTCTTTTACAATACTAATATTTATTTTTTGTGATTCCATTTCTAATCCCTACTTTGTTCAATATCTACATATCTTTTCCTGAATTGTACGTTTTTTATAACATAATGTCAACATTATGTTATAATATTTTTATCATTCTATAATTATATGTTTTTTACTTATAACAATCTTATTACCATTACGAGAACAACTACTTTCCTCACATCTTCCCCAAACATTTACGATATACCAAAATTGATGTACGATATACTTTTGGAAAATCAAAAATAAAACGAGGAGATTAAATTATGAACAATTTACAAATTAATATTGAAAACTATCTGGAATATTGTAGAACACAAAAACGCTTAGACTCGAAAACCATAAAAGCATATTGTATAGACTTACATCAATTTTCTGAGCAGATTTGGATAACCGAAGCCTCAGAACTTACTGTTCCCCTTTTAGAAACCTATATAGCAAAGTTGCATCAACAATATGCCCCAAAAACTGTAAAACGAAAAATTGCTTCTTTAAAAGCTCTCTTTCACCATCTTGAATACAAAGAAATAATACTTCATAATCCTTTCGCCAAATTACAATTAAGATTTCGCGAACCAATTATACTCCCGAAAACCATTCCTTTGACTACTATTGAAGTATTAATAAACACAATATACAAGCAATATTACAATGCTTCTAGTAACTATAGAAAAAAAGCTTCTCTTCGAGATATTGCTGTTATCGAACTACTTTTCGCAACAGGAATTAGAATATCCGAGCTTTGTACGATACCATACCAAAACATAGATCTTCAAAATAATGTTATTATAATCAACGGGAAAGGTTCAAAAGAACGTCTACTTCATATATGTGATGAACATGTCATTTCTATACTAATCAAATACTATTCTAAATTTGTCACCGCTATTCATTCATGTGGATATTTTTTTGTAAACAATATTGGAAACCGTCTATCTGGTCAATCTGTAAGAAACATGATCAACAGATATTGCCATCTTGCTGGAATTCACCAACATATTACTCCCCATATGTTTCGGCATTCTTTTGCCACATTACTTTTGGAACAGAATGTTGACATTCGTTATATCCAAACTATGTTGGGACATAGTTCAATAAATGTGACTGAAATATATACACATGTGACCATGGCAAAGCAAAAAGATATTCTTAAAACAAAGCATCCTCGTAAAAGCTTAAATATAATAAATCAATTATAGTAGTTTCAACAGTCTTGCAAGTATTCTCTTTCAAGGCTGCTTTTTAGATTCAAAGTAAGCGCTTAGTTTTTGGGTAACTAGATATTCGCCCTTTTCTAACTCATAATAATAGAAGATAGATTTTTACTCCACTTCTTTGATAGAAAGTAGAAATTTACTACATTTGGAGGTTTCATTATGAGTGATAAACGTGCACCAAGGCGTTCCTTGGATGATTGGATGGAGCTGGTAACTGAATGCAGGCAAAGTGGATTAACAGACGCTGCATGGTGTGAAGCACAAGGTATTTCTCCAAGTTGCTTCTATAATGCCGTTTCCCGTCTGCGCAAAAGAGCCTGTCAGATACCAGATCCGATTGGCAAAGCCAGCACTCTTGATCTTACATCCCACAAACAGGATGTCGTTCAGATTGCTATAGAACCGGAACTTTCTCCGGCAGAACTGTTTCAAGATGAAAGAAGCAGTTCTATGTACCTTGACAATTCACATACGATTGAGATTGAAGCAAAAGGATTAACAATCCGTATGAGCAATACTGTTCAGCCTATGCTTCTAAAAATTTTAATGGATGCATTAAAGGAGCCATTATGTTAGCGGACATTTCCAATGTCGATGCAATCTATATCGTTTGTGGCAGAACAGATATGCGTAAATCTATCGATGGATTATGCGCAATTATTCAGGAGCAGTTCTCTATGGAAATCGACCATTCGCTCTATCTATTCTGTGGACGCAAATGCGACAGGATTAAAGCTATCTTAAAAGAGCCTGACGGAATTGTTATGATCTACAAAAGACTCACCGCCCAAGGCTCTTACCGGTGGCCCCGGGATAAATCAGAAGTCCGGAATCTCACTTGGAGAGAGTTCGACTGGCTGATGTCAGGCATCGATATCGAGCAGCCAAAAGCTATTAAAATAAAGTGTACCCTTTGTCAAGGACACTATGACTTTTCCTTTTCAGATTTCTATTTTATATTTATTTGTTGTGTAGAGGCATCAAAGTGATGCCTCTGATTGATTGTTTTCACCTTTTGCTTTAGGGATTATCAGTGGATAAATTCCTGTTGTCAAATATTGATAATATTCAACAGGTGACAACCTTGCCAAGTCCCATTGATAACGTCCTGTATTATAATATTCTGTCCAATCCCTAACTGCGTTTAATATCTCCTCATAGCCGTGGCACTCTGATAGATCTAATTCATCTTTCATATGACCAAAGAATGATTCCTGAGGAGCATTGTCCCAACAGTTTGCTCTACGTGACATAGACTGTCTCAGTTCGTTATCCTTTAACAATTGGATAAATTTAATGCTGGTATAGTGGGAACCCTGATCGCTATGTATTAATGTTTCTGTGCTTAAATCAGTTCCATGTTTTTCTATTAACTGCTTTACTGTTTCTAATACAAAATCAATTTCTAGTGATTCGCTGAGAACCCATGACAGCAGTTCCTTGGTACAGGCATCTATAATTGTCGACATATAGCACCGGGGTGCTTTTCCATTTATAATATACGTGATATCCGTTAACAGAATTTTTCTTGGTCCGTGTTCCTCGAATTCACGGTTTACTATATTGGGTGCGGTATATGCAGTTGCCATTGCTTTCGCCATTCTCCGATAGGGATTTGCCTTGCGGATAGGGCACTGTAAGTTGTACTTCTTCATCAACCGCCGGATTTTTTTGATATTCATCACTATCGGCGGTTCCATGTGTAACAGCCTCATATATATGCTACGGGCACCTTTATGATATCCTCGGTACTGGTATGCTTTCAGAATCAAAAGAAAATCCTGTCTGTCCTGTTCCTCCCTTTCCATTCGCTGGTCTTCTGTTGAGAGATAATGATAATATCCCGAACGGGATACTCCTGCAATTTCGCACATGGCAGCTACATTCAATAGATTATCGTTTTTTTGCATGGTATCATAAATAATCTGATACTTTGCATGGGCTGGTATTTTCATTATTCCGGAGCCTCCGGATTTAAAGATACAATTTTTTTTAGAAACTCAATCTCCTGATCTTTATATGCCAGTTGCATTTCTAAATATTTTATCCGATTTTCAGCCGAAAGATATCCGTTACAGCCCTGTGCATAGGTGTTAAGATCACGAAAACCATTTCCCTTTTTTACTTCATTTCCAATCATGGTTTTCAGACCATTTATTCTGGAATCCCCCAAGATATCGGGATCTATCCCAAGAGTCGAAACAATCTCACGTGGAAGTCTGCCCTTTGACAGTTCCTCCCAAAACAGTTTTTTAAATTCTGCCGAGAAATGTACAATGCTCGGTGATACATCCAGCACATATTTGCTATTTCTCAGTGTGAGCATTTCCTGTTCTGTAAACTTTCTGTTTGCCATAATTTCCTCCAATTCATTTTTATTGTAATATCAATCTGAATCGGAGTCAAAAAGCGATTTTGTCCAAAATAAAGGGGTTCATCAAAACCATGTCCGAATTTAAGGGTTCCCTGTAAACTCATTGTCTAGATTTAAGGGTTTTCATTAAAACTTACTGTCCAATGGTAAGGGTTTTAAAAACTCAAACTGTCTAATCTATAGGGTACATTTTAAAACCACTTAAACTGTACGGCAAAAAAATACACATAAAAGCACTGGATTTCCTTGAAAATTCAGCGTTTTTCAAGCCTCTTATTGACCCGTTTTCCTAGGAGTTTTCCATGATTTCTGGTATAATAAAAGTATCAAAAACCGGGAGGGAAACGCAGTGGCAGACAGTTCTAAAGACCTTCAACTCCGTGAGTTGAAAGACATGATCAACGATCTGAAAAAAATGATAAAAACACTTCAGGCAACTGTAGATGCCGCTAACAAACGGGAAGAGGCTCTTACTCAGGAACGGGATAATTTAAAGGAAGAAGTGGATCTGCTTCGCAAAAAGCTTTTCGGTTCTTCCAGCGAAAAACGTTCCATGGATGTTCCGGGACAATTGAATTTATTTAATGAAGCCGAACTGGAACAGAATCCAACTATTGCAGAACCAGAAGCGTTGGAAAGTCTTTTGCCTGAGAAAGAGACAAAAAAGCGGAAATCCCGTGCAACTAACGCAGAACGGTTCAAAGGGATTCCAGTAGTCAAAAAATATCTGGATCTTCCGGATGCAGAAAAAGTCTGCCCTGTTTGCAACGCTCCTCTGGTAAAAATCGGTGAAGAATTCGTACGCCGCGAACTTTCCTTCGTACCGGCAAAGTTAAAAGTGATCGAAATATACAGCTTAAATTATATTTGCCCGGAATGTAATAACGATGACGTTACTGTTATCAAAAAGGGAAAAGACGGCCATGCACATATGCTTCACGGTATGGCTGCGGCAGATACTATCGCCTGGGTCATGTATCAGAAGTTTTGTAACAGTCTTCCTTATACCCGGCAGGAAAAAGACTGGGAACAGTACGGTGTTGCTATCACAAGAGCAACGATGGCAAACTGGGTAATCCGTAATACATTGGATTATTTCACCCCGATGTATGATTACTTCCACCGGCAACTCTTAAAAAGGGAATTCGCAATGGCAGATGAAACACCACTCCAGGTATTACACGAATCCGGTAGGCGTGCACAGACCAAATCTTACATGTGGTTATTCCGCAGCGGGGAAGATGGCGGATTCCCAATCATCCTTTATAAATATTCAGAAACCCGTGCCGGGAATAACGCAGTAGAATTCCTTGAGGGATTCAAGGGATATCTGATGTGTGATGGTTACAGTGGTTACAACAAAGTTCCTGATGCCAAACGGACAGCATGCTGGGCACACATCCGCAGATATCTGACAGATGCGATTCCGAAAGGAAAGCAACTGGATTATACACAGCCATCTGTTCAAGGCATGATGTATATCAACCAGCTTTTCCATTTGGAAGATGTCATTAAAGCGAAGTACTCATCCTTCGATGCTATCAAGAAAGCTCGTCTTGAGAAAGAAAAGCCGATAGTAGAAGGCTTTTTGTCGTGGCTTGATAAACAAAATCCAGTCCGTGGATCAAGGATGGATAAGGCAGTTACCTATATTCAGAATCGCCGATCCTATCTTATGACCTATTTGGAAGATGGTCACTGCAGTTTTTCTAATAATCTCAGTGAAAACGCTATTCGTCCGTTTACAGTAGGCCGGAAAAACTGGCTGTTCTGTGATACTCCAAACGGCGCCCAGGCCAGTGCTATCGTCTACACAATGGTAGAAATGGCGAAAGCAAATGGAGTAAACGTCTATCACTATCTAACCTATCTTCTGGAAAAACTCCCGAATGATAGGATGAGCGATGAAGAGTTAGATAGGCTTGCCCCATGGAACGAAGAAGTCAAAGCTGAAATCGAACGTCGTGCAAACGACTCAAATCAATAATCAATCATATGTGAATTATCAAGGTGCTCCGGTTGCAGAAATGTGGCCGGGGATTTTTGTATCCATGTCTAAAATTTAAGCGCTTACGATTCAAATTATCTATATTCAACATTTTGTTCCATTAAAAAATTTATCCTTTTATATTTTTCCACTCATCTGATAGTTCCGTTCCTAGAGGATAATAAGAAATTATCCATTGAAAACGTAAGATATTGTACAGGAGCAACCAAATATATGGAAAATTTAGAAAAGATATTAAAAGAAACAGAAGGCTTTTTTTATGTTGATGATGAGAAAATAACTAAATTAGCTGAAGAATTAACAGAGCACATGAACAACAAATTATATTTTAATCCTACACCGCTAAAGGTTAACAAAGGTACTATTATTAGTGGAGATTACGCTACTAAAAATTTGAGACAATCTTTCTTTTATGATTGTAAATTTAAAGATGCCAACTATGCAGATGCTTCATTAGCTGGATCATTATTCAGCAATACATATTTTGATAAAGGCAATTATCTAAATACTAATTTTCAATCGTGTGATTTTAGAAAATGCAATTTCGAAAATATTATAACCGGTTTAGATTATACACGTTTTAGCAAAAGTGTTTTTGTAGGAAGCGATTTTAGAAATTGTAAATTTAAGGGAGTATTAATGAATGATGTTATTTTCACAGATTGTAATTTTATTGATTGCCAATGGGTTCCTATTGCTATAGAAAATACTGTATTTAAAAATACAGTATTGCAAAATGTAAAATTTAAAAGTATGAACTTCGAATTTTCAACATTTGATAATATAAAATTAGATAGAGTTACGCTTCCTTTTCCAACTATTCCATATATTTTTAATGGATTAAACTATTTAAAAAATACTTCTGATATCGTAAGGATTACTTCTGCCAAAAGCCAAAATGGAATATCAATTGATGAATATTTCCAAATCCTTGATAATTTAGAAAAGTTTTATAAATTTACTAATAACTATTTTCCGCTAACAAATATATTAATTAGCAAAGATATGCACAAGGAAGCATTTGCTTCAGTAATTAATGGGATTAATTTAAGCATAGAATTGAGAAGATTTCGGATGTTAAGGAATTATTGTAAACAACTTAATTATATCGAAAATATATCAACACATGATAGGCAGTCTTTATATCGACATATTCTTAATAAAGTATATGATATGCATTTTCAGGCTTTTGAATATGAAAATCTAAATAATTATTTACCGGAAATTAGACAATTGTTGCTTGATAATATGGAAGGACAAAGATTAGAAATATCTTTATTAACTAATATTTCAAGCGAAGAAACCGACAAACTATCTTTTTTAATTAATATTATTGAACATCTTTTAACCACAAAATGTAACTATTCAATTGAATTACGTCATAACTCTCCATGGGAAGTTTTTATACGATTGTTTACAGATCCAGATACCATTTCAAATATTATTAATCTTATTTCATTAGTTTTTTCTGCAATTCAACTAAAAATTATGCTAGATCAACATTTAGAAAGTAAACAAACAAAAAATTTGGAAACTAAACAAATTAAAGAGTATCAAAAAGCATTGAGCGAAAAAAATATTGTCATAAACAATTTAATAATAAATAATAATGGAAATATTCAAATAAATAACACGACCAGTAATGAATAATCATTAGAAATATTCATTGCCGATTATGAAAACCGCAATTTTTTGAGACTATGAAGAAAAGGACCTGTTGACAAACTACTTATATTCGCGATTTCTCACTTGTGAATTTAATCAAATATTCAAAAAATGACTGGTTAAGGCTTTGATTACATAGCCTTAACCAGTCGTTTTAGATTTAATGCCATAGCTGAAAAGAGGCATTCTTCTTCCGCACGAATAATCCCTCTTTTATGGATTCTTTTTAAATTGTGTTCCCTTTTTAAGACTGAAAAAGTGCCTTCAGCCCATATTTTTCTTAAACGCATTACTTTGACATATTCAGGTGTATGATATTTTAGTTTATTACGATGAAATGCAGGATAATTCCCACTGGCGTTGATCCGAATAGCTCCTTGATCTATTTCGCAAATAGAAAGTCGTGGACAATCTTTACACAGTTTACGGGCACGAGAATACAGTCTATAATAATTCAAGGTGCTTCTTTTGAAGACAAGCCTTTGAAAATTTAACTCTTTCTGATTTTCGCATACAAAGCAGTCTTTATCTTGATTATATGTAAATCCCTTTTTTAAAGCATTATTCTGGTATTCGCGAATTGCTGTATAGCCTTCGATTCCAAGTAATTCCAGTCCTCTATGAACAGCCCCAACATCATAACCGCCATCCAATGCCAGCACCTTTATATCAATAGGTAAGGCCTCTTGTTGCTGTTTTACATGATTGAGAATAATATCACTTTCACGATGATTTGCTGGATAACAATTAACGCCTGTGATTATACCATGTCCCGTATCTACCGTCATCTCTGTTAAATAACCAAGCCCCCTTTTCCTTTTTTGGTTTATATATCCACAATCAGGGTCTGTTGTACTTTTCAGAGTACGCTTTGTAACTTCTTTCGTTATAGGTTCTTTATAGCCCGGAATTTCAGACATTTCTTTTTCCAGTTCATCAAGGTAGTGGATGGAAGACTGTTGTACTGTCTCTATTACTTCTATAGAACTGTTAACAGAAACATTTCCTGGTAAAAATGATCCATCGGCAACTACCGTATTACCACTTACAATTCCCATATTTATACATTGCATTATGATTTCATTAAAAATATCTCTGAAAAGAGTATTATCTCTAAAACGTCTCCGACGATTTTGGCTAAAAGTACTATGGTCAGGAATCTTCTGCATCAGATCAAGTTCACAAAACCATCGATATGCTAAATTTAAAGAAACTTCCTCTTCCAATCTGCGTTCTGATTTGATTCCATAAAGATATCCAATTAATAGCATCTTTATCATAACAACTGGATCAATAGATTTTCTTCCTGTATGTGAATAAAAAGAGGACGCTTTTTCATAGATGAAATCAAAATTTACACTGTTTTTAATCTGTCTCAACAAATGATTTTCCGGAATCATTGAGTCTAGATCCAGAATAAGAAGTTGCATTTGATTATCAATTCTTCCCATCATAAAAAGTACCTCCTATGGCAAAATTATTACATATATTTTACCATAAAGAAGGTACTTTTTCTTTACTTTGTCAACAGGTCCAGAAAATTCTGTAAATCAGATTCTTCATAGTCTCGCTTTTATATTGCTAGATATCTTAACTTAACGTTCTAGCTATCTGGAAAAGTGAATAAAAGATTATTTAGGTTCTGACTTTAAATATCTGTATAAATAAACTCCATCTTCAAATTTATTAGCATTAGATAAACCATCGAGAAAAAGCAGAACATTTTTAGGAAGATTTTTTATATCATTACAACCACCCAGTTTATAAATCGAAGTGTACGACTCAAAAGAAACCGACATTTTATCTATTTGACTCGTAATATCATTGTTAATATAATTTGCGGAAAAACATATAGAATTTAATTCGAATAATGAAGGTAAATTATATACGTTTAATACAGCGTTTAGTAAGTAAGAAGAGCCTTGATATCTGGGATTTATTTCTATAAGCAATATATTATTTTGAATAAAAATAAAATCTAAACCACAAATTCCTCTATAATTTATTTCCATCAATCTTTTTCCAACATTGATTGCTTTATTTTTTACTTGTATTGCTAGCTCATTATTATTATCAAGATATTTATTTCCGCAATAAGCTATCTTATTATTATCATAATTTAATAACTGCTGTGAAATAGGGAAAACAGTCACTTTTTTATTATCGATTAATAAATGACAACTTAAAGAAATATTATTTTCATAATATGGGGAAATCAAGTATATATCATTCGCAGCTAGATTTGATAGTATTATTTCACAATTATGCTTGTCTATTAAGTATGTACCCTCTCCGCCTCCAGACATATTTTTCTGAATGATAAATTTGTCATAAGATGGATATTTTCGGATTAATTGTTGGTAATGACATTCACTTTTTGATAAACAAGCAAAATCTGGTACATCTATTGTATTTTGAAGCCAAACTCTTGATAAAGTTTTATGGTGTGTTATATCTAAGATTCGTTTAGAATTTATATTGACAATATATTTTTCAAGCAAAGGTTCTAAATTCATTAATTTATATGCAAACTCATTATTATAAAAATGAATTTCAGTATTTTTATCTAAAGAAATATATTTTATTAGCAAGTCTTTCACAAACTCTGTAAATTTCTTATTATAATTTGCCTTTACTCTATTGGAACTGCAAAAAGAATGATTATTATTTGTATTGCTTCCCCAAAATGTAATTGATACATCAAAATATTGATATGTCAATATATCAGATTCTCTTTTTCCAACCCATATTTTTATTGCCATTTACGTTTTTCCTTTCTTGTATATAACGGATAATTTCTTATTATCTATTATTCATTGTATCATATACTCCATTTATATTCATTAATTCTAGCTAATAAATAGCGAAATCGAACATATATTTGTTACTGTTCACAGACAATGTCATTTACTTAGGGAAATTTCTTATTAGAAAAGAAATTTCCCTTTTTCTTACCAGTAACTCAAAAAATTTCTTGACATTATGTATATTACGGTTAAATAGTACACTCTTTTCAGAATTTCAAAGCACCTAAATCCGGAAATTCAGAGCAGGCATTTCCGCTCTACAGTGCAATCTTCTATAATGAATTCATACACACAAAGATGTGTAAATTCACTATAGGAAGTCGATAACCATGATCGATTATCGAGAAATCATCAGACTGAAAAGTCTGAAGTTCAGCAATGTAGCCATTGCTAACAGTTTATGTTGTTCCCGTAACACAGTTTCTGAAGTGCTCAAGCTCGCAGAATCACATTCTCTTGGATGGCCTATTCCAGACACTCTGACAAACAAGGATATTGAGCATCTGTTTTATCCAGACAGAGGTACAAACGAAGGACGACGGCTTCCAGATTATGAATATGTCTACAATGAACTGGCTAAACCAGGAGTTACGCTTTCTCTTTTATGGGCAGAATATTGCGCTAAATGCGAAGTAGAACATACGATTCCTTATCAGCATACACAATTCAACGAAAAATATCACGCCTATGCTGCATCAAAGAAAGCAACTCTCCGAATCAAACGTAAACCAGGCGAAACCATGGAAGTCGACTGGATAGGGGATACCCTTAAGGTGCTTGATTCTGCCAACTGCTGTGAAATACCGGCATACATCTTTGTGGCTGTCCTTCCATGCAGCCTGCATGGATATGCGGAAGCTTTTCCAGATATGAAATCGAACCACTAGATAGAAGCACATGTGCATGCGTATTCTTTCTTTGGCGGAGTAACCCGTATCCTTGTTCCAGATAATCTCAAAACAGGTGTGATTAAAAACACAAGGACCGAACTTATCCTTAACCGTTCTTACCATGAAATGGCAGAACATTATGGTACAGCAATCATTCCTGCCAGACCTGTAAAGCCGAAAGATAAACCCAATGCAGAAGGTACTGTAAAAGTACTGGACACATGGATTCTTGCGGCACTTCGTAACAGAAAGTTTTTAACTTTCCAAGAACTTAATACGGCTGTTCATGAAAAGTTGGAAGAATTCAACGCAAAACCTTTTCAGAAAAAGAAAGGAAGCCGGTTATCAGTTTTTATCGAAAAGGAAAAGGACTTCCTCATGCCATTACCTGCTTTCCCGTATGAAACGGCCGTCTGGTCAACTGCCACCATACAACCTGATTATCTCATGACGGTTGAAAATTGCAAGTATTCTGTGCCATATGAATTTATTGGTAAAAAGGTAGATATCCGTTCGACTGAGAACAGCATCGAAGTTTTTTATCATGGTCAGCGTATAGCATCCCATGTACGAAAACTGTATGCATCGGAACCGATCTACATACCCGAGCATATGCCAGAAAACCATAGGAAGTTCCTGGAATACAACACAGAAAGTTTTCTTGAATGGGGAAAGGCCATGGGGCATTCCACACTCCTTGTTATAAAACATTTCTTGTTTATGCATAAGGTAGAGCAACAGGGATATAAGTCTTGCGCATCGCTGATGAAACTTGCGGATCGTTATGGTACAGAACGTTTGGAAAACGCATGCGCTAAAGCGCTTAGCTACACTCCAAACCCAAGTTTGAAAAACATCAGTACAATTCTTAAAAATGGTCAGGATGGTAGGGTACCTGTTTATCCGGCTGTTTTCCTGTCTTTATTTTCAGCATTCTGCACAATAATTCTTACATCATGCTTGGAGTTTCCTTTAATTCAGAAATGGGATTCCTTGCGACAATTTCGAATCCCTGCATCAGCATACGATACTGGTCTTCCGTAATAGACATTGCTTCATCCGTTAACCGGGGCCATCGGAATGCTCCGTTATCCAGACGTTTATACATTAGGAGGAATCCATCTCCTTCCCAAAGTAATGCTTTGATTCTATCATTCCTCCGTCCGCAGAACAGAAACAATGTATTTTTGTCATAAGGGTCCAGTTTAAATTGAAAGCGGATAATATTTGCTAATCCATCAATTCCGCATCTGAGATCGGTAAAGCCGGTTGCCAGATAAACTTTTTTGAATCCGGAAGCGTTTGCATCATTCAGCATGAATGACCACCTCTATGAGATATTTCAATACTTCAGTAGAAACATTCGAAAATACTTCAAAAGAGACTCCTTCTTTCGTTTTAATACGGATTGCCGGAACGGAATCCGAAACATTTTCAGTATCTGCAGATATGTTTTTTTCTGATGTCATTGGCAGTTCGATAAAATCTGATTGTTCTGTCTGCAATTGATCTAAGCATGCTTTTCGAACACGCCGGAGTCGATAATAGTAATTGGCTTTTGTAATATTGTTTTGAGCACACCATGTTTCAACGTCCATTCCTCTTGGACGATTCTTACAATCCCGCACCTGTTCTGCCCACTGTTGAGCCTAACCTGTTCCGCTACAAGACTGGTTTGTGTAGTCATAACTCACCTCCTGAGTATAGCCGGTCAAAAAAGTTGTTGAATATGTTTTTACGAATTACCTTCTTAAGTAAATGACATTGCCTGTGAACAGTAACATATATTTTTATATCTACATATCACAAGTAAATATTTTTTTATAATCCTCACAATTCTCCATCAACATTTTATGTGTTCCTTCTGCGATTATTTTCCCCCCTTGAATAAAAAAGACTTTTTTACTTCTTCTTATACTTTCAGGCTTATGAGCTATATTTAATACAATTGCCTTCTTAGCAATCTCCTCTATCTGATTACAGACTTGTCTTTCTGCTTCTCCATCCAAATCCGATGTAACTTCATCTAAAAGAACGACATCTGCTTTTCTCAGCAAAACTCTCGCAAAACCAAGTTTCTGTTTTTGACCGCTCGAAAAATTTTCTCCCCCCTGTTCTATTAATTCATAATATCCTTTTTCTAAATTCTGTATATCATTATGTATTCCCACTTTTTTACATGCATCTATTACTTCCAAATCCGATATTTCATTCTGACCCAATTTCAAATTATCCATAATTGTCCCCTGTAAAAAAAATGGTTTTTTTGCCATATAAATTATATGCTTTCTTAAATCCATTACAGAATACTTATTTATGTCCATTTGATTAATTTCAATTTTCCCATCATTACATTCATAAAAATATTCTAATAACTTGAATATTGTACTTTTCCCACACCCGTTGCTTCCTACCACTGAATATACCCCCAATTTATCAATTGACAAATCTATTTTTTTTAATACCAATTTATCACTATATCCAAATTCTACTTGATTAAATTCTATTTTCTGAATAGGTCTCTCTAACCTCCTTCCCTTATTCAATTCTTGTTCTAAATTCAATATTTCTTTAATTCGTTCAAAACATACAATAACCTCTTGTTTATTTAAATTCAGTTCCATAAGCTTTGAAATTGCTTCAAAGAATTTCTCCATATATGAACTAAATGAAACTAACATACCAATAGTCATATTCCCTGCAATAATTGATATACCTGCTACAAGTAAAATTATAACATTAATTATATCCCCAAATCCATCTCTTATAACCCCTATTCCTTTAGAAAGAGCTACACTCTTCAAAATCAAACGTAGCTTCTCATTTAAATATTCCTTATATCGTTGTGCCATATCACTTTCCAAGCAAAAAATTTTTATTGGAATCACCTCAGATAAAGTACCCTCCAAAAAGCTGTAATACTTATCTGTAAATTTTCTTATCCTGTGATTTACTAAATAAACTTTTTTGCGAAATATAATATTAACACTATATAATATAGGCATCGTTATAAATGTTATAAGAGCTAAATTTTTTGAAATATTTAAAATAAAATACACTGAAATACCCAAATTAAAAACAATCATCAAAATACTTGTCATACATTCTACGTAGTAACTAACAATATTTTCCGCATCAAATTCTATTTTGTTAAATAATTCTCCTTCTTCATATACATCCAATTTGTAACATTTTATGCTTACAATGCGCTCTAACAATTCAGATTTTATTTGATTTTCAGTCGTATTAGTCAGCCAATTCCCAAGCATTGATTCAACAATCTCCAAAATCAACGTTGCTATTAATACAATTCCTAAAAGCAGCAGCCATTTTTTAAAAAAAAAAGTGTTTTTTTCCGATATACTATCTACAATTTTTCCATATATATATGGATTTATTCCACTTACAACAGTTCCTATTCCTATCGTTAGTATTAATAACATAACTCCTTTCCTATTTTTTTTGAAATATTTTCGATATATTTCTTTATTCATACTTACAATTCCACCATTTTCGAAACTATGACTTGATAAAACTCTTCTCTGCTTTTTTCTTTTTTAATTTCTTCAAGAATTTTTCCATCTTTTAACAAAATAATACGGTCACAATAACTTGCCATTTGTGGATCATGTGTTACCATAACAATCGTTTTATGATACTCTTTAGATATTTTATTTAATGCATCAATTACTATTTTTCCCGATTTTGAATCTAAATTTCCTGTCGGTTCATCAGCTAAAATTAAATCCGGATTGTTAATTAAGGCTCTACTAATAGCAACTCTTTGCTTTTCTCCACCAGATAATTCATATGGTTTTTTCTTTAAAAGATGACTAATTTGAAATTGATCTGAATACTCTTTTACCAAATGACGCATACTCTGTATTTCTTTTTTCCCTATAATCATTGGAAGCATAATATTTTCTTCTATAGATAAACTATTCATCAAATAAAAATCTTGAAAAACAAAACCTATTTTACAATTTCTGATATCAGCCAGTTTATCTCCTTGCAATTCGCTAATATCTTCTCCCATAAAATATATTTTCCCAGCACTTGGTTTATCAATCATTCCTAAAGTTTTAAGAAGTGTAGTTTTCCCACATCCTGATTTTCCCATAATCCCAAGAAATTCTCCTTCGCATACATCAAAACTAATCTCTTTTAAAACTTTAACATCCTGATTATCTTTTTCCATTTTTGCTATTTTATAGTTTCTTACCAAATTATCAATTTCTAATATTTTCATCTTTTATTTCCTCTACTTTTATAGAAAGCACTCAACTTTTAATCTCTTTTAAAACTTTTTTTTCATATATTTTTTCACTTATTTTTATAAAGATTACTTCTATTCCAATATATATACTTACTATAATTCCCAATAATATAAATATCATATTTCTTTCATTTACATTGGTGTTCTCATAATATCCAAAGATAAAAGCACTACAAAAGCCTGAAGCCATAAGAACACTTCCAAACAATGCCATATATAATGTACAACAATAATCCATTCTTAAAATTTGTTTTATCATTTTATTTTTCATTCCAAAGAAATTTAAAAAAAGAATTCTTTCCTTATTATATTCTATTTCAGAGTATAGATTAATCCAAATCAAGACCATGCCAGCCGTTATTAATCCTACTGTTAATATACATATTGCAATTCTTGAAACCGTATTTTCATTCCTATCCATTTTTTCGAATTCTTCCTTGCAAAATGCCTCTTGTATATAATTTTCTATTTTGAATTTTTTTACCACTTTGGTTGCTTTATGAATATTCTGCCGATTCGTCTTTATCAAATACATTTCTTGATCAAACTTTCTTTTTTCTCTAATATTCTCAAAAAACTCATCTGATAATACAGTTATACCTGTGAATGAAAATCCCAATATTTCTGTCTTTTCACATTTAACAACTTGTAATTCCGTTGTATATTCAACCTCTTTATCTAAAGAATTTAAACACTCCCCTAAATATAGTTGCTTTTCTATTTTTTTATATTGTGGTTCTGGTCCTTCTTTTCGCCAGACATTTATGCTCTCATTTGATTTAAGTTTTTCCTTTTTTTTGCATAAACGATTATAATCACTTACAGCCATGCCAACTCTTGTATCGCCACTATAATCATTAACCCATATAAAAGGGAAAGATTCACAATTTGCATTAAATTTCCTTTCTAGTTCTCGAATCATTGGTTTTCCTTTATCCTCATTTTCAGCAATACATAAAAAATCATTTGGCATAAGTCTTTTTCCTAATGTCCCTCGAAGTAAAAAAAATGTGCTACAGATAATAATTATTCCAAATGTCATTAGACAAATAATGCTCGTTTTTTTCTTTTTATTTTTATAGTCAACCTCTTTCCAATAAAAGAAATTTTTATATTGAAATTTTTTGTTTTTTTTGTACAAAATTATATTTAATCCATTGATTACGCAAAGAAGCCCTCCAGCCACCAATATTATTAAAGCTATTGGAACCATTGCCGGGCTTCTATATACCAACATTATACTTATTAAGGACATCATAATACCTATTATAAATAACGCCTCTGTATTTTTTTTAGATATTTTTTTATCGCTTTTTATATTAGTTTTTAATATTTCCGACAGATTTTTCCCATCTAATACAATTTGAATGGAAATCACAACACATAAAATGAATATCATATACAATATTAAAGTATAAAAATATATTTTCCCCATAGCGATATTCCGAATCAATGTATTTCCTATTAACTTTGATAATGTAACCTTTTCTAGTATAATAAAAATAGTTCCTATTCCGAAACCAGCAATTCCAGAGCTTATAAACCCCCAAATATATTCCATTAATATCAATTTCTGCAATTCTTTTCTATGCATTCCCAAAAGTATATATATTCCATAATCTTGTACCCTTAATCTTACATAAAATTTAAGTGAATATACTACTGTAATTATCGAAATCAAAAATAAAATCACAAAAATCATTTTGAGAAAACTTAATATTTCACTTCTATATTGAAACTCTAATATTTTTGTTTCTACTCTCTTGATATTGGATGTAGCTTTTTGAATATATATCATTGCCATTAATAAGCCACATGTACTCATAATACTTATAAAAAAAGTCCAAAAACTACTTTGATTATAAAAAAAATTTTTCCAAACAATCCTTTTCATTTTTCCCATCCTTACACAATATAATAATAGGCGCTTTATTATCTTCTTATTTCATTATTATTTTCCTTGTTCTATACTTGTAGTTGCCCCTCTATATCCGTATGAACACCCTACACTACAGCCATCTCTACATGCCGTACCACATCCACTTGAGCATTTACTACCACATAACAAACAACCCCTTGCTGATAAACTGCTTGCATTCTTTTTAACTTTACTTCCATATTTACTCATAATGATTCTCCTTTCTTAAATGCCTATTATTCTATTGTTATTTATAATAGAAAACTAATGTATAGTTTCTATTCCCTAAATAGGGTATTATCTTTAAAATTGATTATCCATTTTTCATTTTCCAATTTTAAATTATATTTTTCAGCAATCTCATTCCACCATCTTTCTTCTGCTTTCGTTGTCTCTATTAGATTTATTCTTAACCTTCTATAAAGAACATTCGAAGAATCTATAATTTTTTCTAAATTTATTAATGCGTTTCTCTTTTCAAACAAATCATAAAACTTTTCCTTTTCTATCTCTAATATTTCAATTGTTTTATTCATTCAAATCATCTCCTACACTCATACCAATTAACTCTGAATTATGCTTCAAACAACTATATGGATCAAGATACTCTATCTTATCTAGATGATGTAATACTTCCCCTGACTTTTCAATTTCGCTTTGTATATAAAGCGAAATCATTCTTTCTATATGCGCTTTTTTACATTGGAATTCCGGGGATACATTCACTTCTCCGGTATATAACTTATTTATATACACACATCTTTCACATTGATAAGTATCACAATTTTGGCATATAGGAAAATATTTCACAGAATATAATTGCTGATTTAATATGTTTACTGACCCTACATCACCAATTTCTTCCATCCCTTGAGAATAATACGCTGGACAAATGTAAAGCTTTCCATCTGGTGCATATGTTAAATTCTTTTCACCGGCCTTACATCCTTCATGCTCTTCTAACCACAATATATCTGTAAGAACATTTATTTCTTTTTCTTTTCCATTATTTATATTTTCTTCAATGATAAAGTCAGCAATCCTTTTCAATTCCTTTTTATATAAAAAATAATTAAATTTCGATGTAATATTTTGTATATTTAAGTTTATTCTATCCGTATATTCATAGCACTTAGTAATATACTGCGATAAGTTTTCCATTTCTTCTTCGCATATATTAAAGATTACATTCTTACATTTTCCATTCCATTTTTCTAAGTCCAAAATATTTTTCGGTGAAACTACTATTATGTAATCTTCATTTGGATATATTTCATTATTCATACAAAAATCGCTTGGTACAATATGTAAAATTTCATATGAATCATATTCCGCTTGTCTTACGAAGCGTTCTCCTTTAAAATGCACAAATATTGGTTTATAAAAGTTATTATGACAATATTCTAATCCCTTTTTTATAATATTTTCACTCATAGTTTTTTGTTTGTTAGCTTCATTTAAATATGAGCAATACGAAATATAATTATCTCCAAGGATAAAGTACATATTCTTTTCAAATTCTCCTCTTTCGGCTCTAATTCCCTTAATATTTCTTAATTTTGCAAAATAATAATTATTGGCCCTAACTCTCGCTTTATGCATTTTACATATATATGTAGCTCTTTGAAAGTTTGTGTCTGTATCTGCATCATCATAACTAAAAGCTTGACAATACATACATCCCGAAGCCACTTCACATTTTTGACATTTTTCAGAACATTGATATTTTTTTGCTACAGTTCCAAAAACTCTTAATCTATTTTTATCTAAACCATGCTCTATATCTCCCAAAACATAGCCTTCTCTCTTATTTAACGAATCAGGATAATATCTTTGACATGGATATATTTTTCCGTCAACTCCCAATGCTAACATTATTCCAGCTCCACAGCTTGTCTGATTTAGTGAATCTTCTGTTTCCGGGAAGCCAATACTATCAACAAACAATGTGCATTGATATTTATCATATAATTCATTTTCTATTACGTAATCTGCTAACTGTTTCAATTGTTGTTCAAAAATTATATCGTCATTTTCCTTCCATACATCTTCAAATACAACATTGGCTGCCACTTCATTTATTCCTATATTCCATAAATGAATAATACTATCCTTTAAATATTTCAAATCGTCACTAGAAAACGTAACTTTAGTACTTCCTACAAACTCATTTAGCCATAAAGGAACATTTTTCATTACCGCATCATAAGATCCTCTTCCATCTGGAAATACCCTTTGCATATCATGTTTCTCTTTTATTCCATCAATAGAAATAGTTACTGATAACTTCATATGATTTTTCTTTATAAAATTTTGTATTTTCTCGGCATTATAATTAACGCCATTCGTGCACACATTAATTCTATAATTCCAATACCATTCATCATTTAATTCAAACGCCTTAATTTTAAAGTAATCACATATTTGATCAATCAGATCTATTTCCAAAAAGGGCTCTCCTCCTATAAAATCTAGAATCACTGCATGTTGTTCATTTCTTTTTATTTTAAAAATATAATCGATAAATTTTTTTGCAGTTTCAAAAGTCATTCTTGCATTGCTTGACTTATGTGTTACATAACAATATTTACATCTTAAATTACAATCTTCCGTCACAATAAATGTAAGATTTTGAGCCTTTGCTTCTCTCCATCCCTCAACCCACGTTCCCATCAAATACTTTTTCATTCCACATTCTCCTTTTTGTATATTTTTTTTCATTTTATCCGTTTATCATTGTTAAAATTATATATATTTTTTATTGGAAAGTCAACTTTTTATTATGCTATAATATTTTCATTAATCCTTTTTTATATTTTTATTCATTGTTTTTATTGTATTTCTATTAAAAAAAGATTATACTTAATTAAAAAGTCAAACAAAAAAGGGGATATTTATATGGACTTAACCAAAAGTGAAGAAAATATTTTAGAAATATTGTTAGATAGTGATACTCCATTATCTAAATCAGGTATTTTAGAACATGCACCTAAGGATAAATGTTGGAAAGATGGTTCCATTCACATACTGTTGAATAGCTTATTGGAAAAAGGAGCTATTCATGAGGCTGGTTTTATCCGAACCGGAAAAGGCTTCGGAAGAACCTTCGCTCCTACACAAAAGGGACTTTCCTACTTTTCTGATCTCTTGCTTAATATTTCGCAAAAGTCTCAACCTTACAAGATATTTTCTCAATTGATACAAGAAAATGTTTTTACAAATGAAGAATTAGATGCATTAGAAGAATCAATCAAATTAAGGAAATAGTATTATGGGACATTTAAATATAAGTATTTTTTCTATTATCAGCAGTTTAATTTTATTTAATATTGCTTCAATAATTATAATTATGAAACGAAAAAATACAGCTTTTATTGCAAAGTATAGTATCAATTTACTTTTACTCTCAACACTATTAGCTTTTTTAAGACTACTTTTTCCCATAGATTTATATTATGCCCAAATTATTAATATACATAAAATTTACTGTTTTTTTAAACCATTTTTTACTTTACAACTTTTTAATAATTTTACTTTATATCAGGTATTATTGATCATTTGGTTATTGGGATTTTTTTTATTTGGATTTTACTATTTATTTATTTCTTTATTTGAAATTCACAAATTAAACAAACTAGAATCCATCAATCTCCCTGTTATAGAGAATTTGATTTCTCAATATTCTAACCGCAAAATTATTATAAAGGTATCTACCACCATAGATATTCCAAAAGTTTGGGGATTTCGTGCATGCCATTTGTATGTTCCCAATTTTTCTCTTTCTTCCGAAGAATGGAAGTTTATTTTAGAACATGAAATAGAACATATAAAACTGCATGATACTTTTATTAAAATCTTGTTACTTTTGGTCTCTGCAATATTTTGGTGGAATCCTCTTATGTATATTTTGCGTAAAGATATTGACCAAATGTTGGAACTGAGATGTGATGCCAAGTTAATAGAACACTATTCAAAACAACAACAAACTTATTACCTTGAAACTTTGTTAAAGGTATTAAAACAAAAAAGAGCCTCTATAATTTCAAATTCCCACAATTATATGACAGCTTCTTTTGTAAATTATTCTGCTTATTCGTTAACTCGACAACGATTTGAAATAATTTTAGATAATAATCACCGAAATAAAAAACTGATATTTTGTTATTATGTCTTATCTCTTTTATTATTTATAGGTTCTTATTTTATAATATTGCAACCAGCTGAAACTGTAGATACTACAAATACACCAACTTTAATCTTACATGTATCAGATGACCAATATGAATTATATGTTAATGGAAAATTTTCAAAAACATTAAATTCAACTGATATCAAAACACCAAAATATTCAAAATATGAAATTATAGAAAGGAGTCAATAATTATGCAACTGAAAAAAATCAAAAAATTTATTTTAAAGGTGTGTCCGTGTATCCTAGGTAGTGCATTTCTGCTACAGGCATATACGATGCCTGTATTTGCCGATACTCTTTCAAATAATTATTCTTCTCAAAGTATATCTAATGCCAGAGTAGAACAAGTCACTTGGAAGTATCGTACATATAAGGGCAAAAAGCAACGAAGACTATGGTCAATTACTTATGAAAAATGGCTGACTGATTGGTTACCAGCATAATATTATATAATTATTTTACATTGTATCGATTAAAAAGTAGGATTAATCCACATTTTCTTTAAGGTTAATCCTACTTTTGTTTTACTAATGAATATTTCTCCTTTAATGATATTTTATTTTCTACTTTTCAAACACATTAACAATCATATAACTTTTTACCAACTCCTCCCATACCCCATAATAGCTCCATAATCTACTGCATAGGTTCTCTGCCGTACCTGATCACTGGAGTTTCCCTCAATTGTGTAAACTCTTCCACCTTCACACTTTTCTACAATTCCTACGTGGTCTGATGTTCCATCGTGATTCCAGTCGAAGAAAATAATCATTCCAGCTGATGGAGTTGTTCCACCACTCTGCCATTTGTTCTTTCCCTGAAACCAGGTAACACCCTCACTGCACAGGGAGAATTTTGGAACATTCCCACTCTCTATCAGACCACTCTGATCCGCACACCAGCTTACAAAACAGGCACACCATTCTACCCGGCTGTCGAATCCATACCAGCTCCAGAACTTCTGGCCGCCACTGTTCCCGATCTGCCCCATTGCTACCGAGACAATCTGCTGATTTCCAAACAAACCAGCAAACAGGCTGCCACCGGAATAATACCGCATCACATGGGGAACGTATTCGGGATCTCCATAGCTGCTCCATCCATGCGAAGCTGCCTGCTCCTGTGAAAATTGTAAAGCATTGGCTTCTGTGTATCCGCCTCTTTGCAACGCCCATCTTATGTACCCGTTTCCATAGTTATATCCCTGCCATGCAAGTTTTAACTTGTCCATATCCTGTGGGCTGCTGCATCCTGCCTGACTGATACAATCTGCAAAGGTCTGCACTCCCACCTCTATCGAATAATTCGAATCGGTAATAGAACCAGGACTGTGTGAGAATTTTGTATTATACGGACTTTCCGAACACTGCATCGGGTCTGTTCCTCTGCCTCCAGATTCCTGCATCATGATGGCCTGTATCGCAGACACATATTCCGGAATACCGTATTGGGATGCGTACTGCTGTATCACCGAAGTATAAGCCAGCACCTCATCACTTAGAGATTCGGAGCTTTCCGAACTACTGCTGAAGGCTGCTCCTGCAATGATTCCTGCAATCAGAATAAATGCCAGAAGAAATGCACCGCCTCCGCCAGCAATCCATTTTCCCATTTTTTCAAGAGCTACTACCCCTTTTTGAATCGCTGCTGTAATTACCTGTACGGATAACTTTGAACTCTTTCCAGTTACCTGAAGGACTGCTTTTCCACTTTCTGCCGATGCCTGTGCTGACTTTCTTGCCCTCTGGACTGCTCTTGCTTTCTGCACCGCCTGAAAGCTCTTTTCCACCTGCTGTTTCTGCATGGATGCCTGTGTCTTTATTTTCTCCTGAGACAGACCGGATACTTTTACCACTCTCGGTGCTGCTTTTACCTGCCGTTTACCATTCTCCTTGGCAAGTGCCGCCTGCTCTGGTTTCAGCTTGATTAATTTCTTTCCGCTTTCTTCCCCCTGCTCCATTGCTTCTTCGGCATCTTTCGCTTCTTCCTGTCTGCTTTTTCTTTCCTTTATCCTCCTGTAAGTCACTCCGGCAAGTTTTCTTCCACCCCGATATGTGGTTTTCCCTATGGTTTTTCCTGCCACGCTCGCCGCCCTGTACTGTACGGATTCTATTTTTTCAGTTCCATACTGTATTAGGGAGTCTGACTGACCACTGCTTTTCTCATGTAGTTCCCTTGGCTTTTCTTTTGCTTCCAGAATCGCTGAACGAACCCTTTCTTTCGGAAGTCGGGCAGCCGGATTTCGAATCTTCGGATTCTTATCCCTTACCCGTTCCTTGATATCTTTCATCCGGTCACCCTCTTTCCGTATCTCTTATCTCATCGGGCAACATCCCGATGTTTCTTTTTTTCCTGCTGTTTTTGTAACTGCTCCACCTGTCTGATTGCCTCATTTACCAGTGGATGTTCGTTGTAATATGGCACAAGTTCCAAATCACCCCTATCTTTAGATGACAACGGCAATCGATATTCCATATCCGAATAAATAGAGTCCGGATCATGGATAGAAAATTCAATAGCCGGACACATATTGGCAGATGTTCTACAATACTTCTGGTACTTTTTATATGCCTCTTCCAGCGTTCTGCATTTTGTATATTCTCCTAAATCATGGAACTCACTGCACTCTGCAGCATAAAAAGTTATCGTTACTTCTTCTTTTTTCTTCATTATGATTCTCCCGGTTTTGTTGTCATTAGTTTATAAAGGTCTGTATTCTTTGGGAATGTATTCTCAAATGGTACGATATTCCCAGAGCAACGGATCAGACCACTGCCGACCGATACATTTGTAATATAGGACAGTTGGTTTTCGGAAATATTCAAAAGAGTTGCCAGTTCTTCCCTGTCTGTACTTGCCTGATTCAAAAGAATCAAAAACTCACTGTTTGCCAACATCAGTCTTGCAGTGTCCGATTTCAGAAGTTCCTCAACATTTTGGGTTAAACCTGTCACGAATCCATTGTATTTTCTGATTCTCTTGTACAGTCGGTAGAAGAAATTTGCACTGTATTCATAGCGAAATAACAAATAAAACTCATCGGCAAATATCCATGTCGTTTTTCCTTCTTTCCAGTTCTGAATTACCCTGTTGAAAATACTGTCTAAGGTAACCAGCATTCCCAGTGGCATCAGCTGTTCCCCCAGTTCCCGGATATCATAATCCATGATCCTATTCTTCTTATTCACATTGGTCGGCTGTGCAAAGGTGTTCAGGCTTCCATTGATAAAAAGTTCGGATGATAATGCCAGTCCTCTTGCCTCTTCTTCCGGCTGTAACATCAGCTGTCGGTACATATCTTTCAATGTCGGAACTTCTCCGGTATAACCACTTCGGATATAATCCCGGTACACATCTGCAGCACAGCGATCCAGGATTGACTTTTCTTTTGCTGACAGATTTCCTGCTCCAACCAACTGTTCGAACACAGACAGGATAAACTCCGATTTTTCAATCAGTGGATTCTTTTCATTGCCGTAGGCTGCGTCCATATCCATTGCATTCAGGTGATTGTCTGATGTCGCAGATAAAATAGTGTGAACCAAGCTGTTCTGAATATTTTTTCGCAACACTGCGAATTGTGCTTTCATCGCATCACAAGACCTCCGTAATAGCTACTCCAACCGTCCAACTTTTTCACTTTTATCG